>Ga0079223_10002112_pt1 | contig 12188 bp, 16 predicted proteins | sample Stecom2011_FD_75072 | JGI IMG/M metagenome (GOLD analysis project Ga0079223, IMG submission 75072) | Agricultural soil microbial communities from Utah to study Nitrogen management - Steer compost 2011 | ecosystem: Environmental > Terrestrial > Soil > Agricultural land | place: USA: Utah...
GAAAATGGGCACAAACTCTATTGACAGATGGGGCGGTCCTAGCTATGATTAATTTGTGATATCAAATGCACTTGATATAGTGCAAATACAAAAAGAGAAAGAAGGCAGGTCTATGAAGAAAACACTTTCTTTAGTACTAGCGCTAGTTGCTATCCTAGCGGTTGTCGGAACCACCATGGCTGCTGAGACCATCAAATTGGGTAAAGCTGACTTTGCAGCGCACGGCACAAGATGCTTCGCAGTTGCAGTTGTAGCTCTCCAAGGCGACACCATCGTTGGTGCTTACCTCGATGAGTATCAGATGCTTCCTAAGGATGAGACCGTTGGTGTACCGAACTCTGACAAGGACTTCGGCGCAGCATTTGCTAACCCCAATCAGTGGCTCGCTTCCAAAAAGGTCAACAACGAGTACTACAGCAACAACATGAAACGGGCTGGCTCCGTTGTCACCATTGCTGACAACTTCAAAGCTCTCGAGCAGTTCGTAACTGGCATGACCATTGCTGAACTGGAAGCTTTCTTGTCCACCAACGAGCCCGCAGACTATGTTGACATGGTAACCGGTGCAACTTTGGTTGACAACTACGGCTACCTCAGCGCTTTCTTGGCAGCAGCTAAGGATGCCCTGAACAACTAAGAACGGACTTATCATCTTACTTACCGTAGGGGAGACCCTACGGTTTTTCTTTTGTCCGTAATGGAATAGCCTCTCCTCATCCCGAATAAGCTGTACCAACAAAAGTGGGGAGGGATGAAAGTGCCTTACTTCGTTTGGTTTGGAATTTTGGGGCTCCTGCTTCTTGCAGCCGCAGGAGTTGTGATGCTGTTGGTTAAGTGGAAGGACATGATTCATCTGCGCCGCTACCACGCTCCACTAGGCAAGGCGGCAGCAGTATCCCTTGCAGTCCATGCCCTTTGGGCGAACATTGTCCATCTAGGCCGCGATCACCAGCTTTTGGGGGTAGTAGGTCTGCTCGCCATAGCCGGAGTCCTGTTTGGTTACTATTCCATCACAAGGGCCAGGAACACAGGGGAGAAAAACTGGCGGCATATTCACTGGCAGGTGGAACTAGGGGCGCTGGTTGTGGCGGCAGTGCACGGTATCTCGTTTTTGGTGCGGATACTGAACGGATAACACCATAGTAATTGACTAATGCATCCATTGCTGGTATTATGCAATCAATAGAACCCACCACGCCTCTGGCCTCTTGACCATGCGGACCCCGGTGGGTCGTTTTATTTTAGTCATACACCATGTCCTCCAGATTCGAGCCGTAGACTATATCACTGCGGAAAGCATCCAGCAATAATTCTTCGTATATCCCGCTGCTGATCAACGTCCTCTTATTTAACTCTTCCACTAACGCTACATACCTCCCGTACGTGGTATATTGCTCATCTTCAGGCGTGAGCTCGTACAATGCAGTGTTGTAACCGAGCTTTTTGGCTGTAACTACGATGCTGGTCTTCATTTTCTCCGTTTCCTGTGCTGTCAGATAACCTTCCTTTTGGAGACGAACAAGCGTGGTCTGTCGGCTTAAGCCAAAGTGTTGCTCGATGCGGATCACATCCTCAATAGTCAACGGGGCATTCGCTTTTCCGAGTTTGTCCTCAATGAAACCGAGCAAAGCTTCATATGGTGCAAGCAAAAACGATGCGAATGTATCTGCTTCCCGCTCTTTGTCGCTTCTGGGTTTCATATCGGTGTAGCAGACTTTCAGTGAAAACTCGTCGTCATAGAACAAATGGTACAACTCATGGGCGGCGGTAAAACGTTGACGTCCCTGGGATTGGGTAGAATTGATTCCCATCAGCATGACGTCATCAGTCTGGATAGAAATGCCACTGATTCGCTCACCCATGGGGAAAAACGCAATTGTCATATTTTCATTGCTACTGATGAGCCGAAATATGTCCATGGGTGAGTACGGGTCCTCGCCCAGCCGTTGTCGCAATCTAATTGCCTCTGCATTTAGTTGCATGTCTGTTTTCACGATCAATCTCCTCCCAACAGTTTCTCCATGTAGCGCAAGTTTAGTGCAAGTCTGTTCATTGTGGCCACAGCATCCAAATCCTCATCTCGAAGCTCACCTGCGCGCATCGCCACTGGTATAGGTGAAAAAGTGCTGTCGTGATCAACCAGTGTCTCAAGCGTGCAGCCAAATAGTGTCACTGCCTTAGTCAGCAGGTCTAGGCTGAACTGCCTTTCGTTCTTCTCGAACTTAGAAACGTAACTCTGATCAACGCCCAAATAATTGGCAACCTGCGATTGGGTAAAGCCTGCCGCTTCGCGCAGCTCCTTAAATCCCGTTCCCAGCTTGTCATACATTATCTAATTACCCCCTTGTGTCTATATTCTACCAGTATTGTGTCATATTGTAAAGGAGTTGAAGCCAAAAAGATATGACAGGATGATCCGTCGATTCATCGGTTACTGCGAGGATAGTGGCTTTTAAATGTGTGTATTCTTTTTGGCTCTAGAGGAAATGATAGGATCAAATCACCGCAAGGGGGTTACTTAATGAATTGGTTGTCTAGACTAGCTCTTCTCTTGGTAATTATCGGAGCGCTGAATTGGCTCTTGGTTGGGCTCTTTGAATGGGATTTAGTTTCAGCTGTTTTTGGTGGGGACGCGATGCGACCATCTTCCATGTTAAGCAGAATTGTCTATTCCTTAGTGGGCCTTTCTGGGATTTACTGCCTCACTTTCCTCTTCGCCGACCCCAGGGTGGGGGCAGATCAGCACTAACTATGGAGTAAATCATTGTTTTATACCTCGGCAGCAGCCGAGGTTTTTCATTTTCTACCAACCGAGAACTAGACTTTGGCAGCAACTGATCCACCTTTGGGGCTGCCATATCCAACTCTATTTCGAAAAAATTCTAAATAGATATTGCCAGCACGGTTGTTCACGTGATAAAACCTATTTAGAAAAACTTCTAAATAGAGGGGTGAACTACGGTGAGTTTTCCAGAGACCTTCAAGGCATTGGCTGATCCCATTCGGCGCCAAATACTGGTTCTGCTCAAAGGGGGGCGGCTCTCAGCCGGCGAGATAGGCCAGCATTTTGACATTTCTGGCGCAACCATATCGTACCACCTCTCCCAGCTGAAGAAAGCCAATTTGATTTTCGAGACCAGGTGCAAAAACTATGTTTTTTACGAGCTGAATATATCAGTGTTTGAAGAGATAATGCTCTGGTTAGCTCAATTCCAGGGAGGGAAAGCCCATGAAACCAACTGAAAAGCAAAGAACCCTGCTTTTGACGTCGCTCGTTTGTCTCCTACCGTTGGTCATGTCCGTTGTAGTTTATAAGGACCTGCCCGATAGGGTAGCTATCCATTGGGACAGTTCGGGCAAGCCGGATAACTTTGCCTCCAAGGCGTTTGCCGCCTTTGGGCTGCCTTTTGTCATGTTTGGCCTTAATGTTTTTTCCAAGTTTTATCTGCTCAACGATCCGAAACGGGAGAATATATCTCAGGCTGCACAGCTGGTGGCCAACTGGCTGCCGCCGCTGCTTTCAGTCATCCTTGTACCGGTCACGCTTCTGGTCGCCTTGGGTCGGGATATTCAGATTGCCCTAGTGGCAAAGCTGATTTTAGGGGTCACATTGATCCTAGTAGGCAACTACCTGCCTAAAAGCAGGCAGAATTACACGGTGGGCATTAAAATCCCCTGGACATTGGCGGATGTGGACAATTGGAACAAGACCCACCGCTTTGCCGGCTATCTGTACATTGCATCAGGTTTTGTTTTGTTGGGGGAGGCATTCATACCCGGAGGTATCAGGTTTTTTGACGGGCCCGGCCTAACAGTTAGCCTTGCGCTCGTATTGGCAATAGCACCTAGTTTATATTCTTACTGGCTCTTCAAAAAGAGCCAGGGAAAAGCGGGGTAAGAGAGAATTATTCTGCGAGAAAACTGAGAGGAGTAAATGAATGAAAAGAAGCTTACATGTAGTATTGGCAGCAGCGTTAATTCTGGTAGTCTCCAATCTTGCCTTTGCCCAAAGCGCCGGCTTTGATCTTGCTGGAACCTGGGCAGGTTCGTTAGAGCTACCAGGCAGTGAGTTGGGAATGGTCTTTCACGTAAGTCAAGATGAAAATGGCGTCTGGCAGGGGACGCTAGATGTTCCAGCACAAGGAGCCTTTGGTATACCCGTCAGCCAGGTGACAGTAGAAGATGGTACCGTCGTATTTGATGTGTCCCTCATTGCGGGAGTGTATTCCGGCAGCTTTAATCTTGTAACCCAGGCGATAGACGGTATCTGGGCCCAGAGCGGTATGCAGATTCCCTTAGTTTTGGAGAAAAGCGTAGAAGTATCTGCCGGACCTGCTCGTCCCCAGGAACCCCAGCCTCCCTATCCTTACCGGGAAATCGAGGTTAGGTATCCAAATGAGGTGGACGGCATTGAACTGGCGGGCACCCTCACTTTGCCTGAAGGAGATGGGCCTTTCCCAGTTGCACTTTTGATCAGCGGTTCGGGGCCGCAGGATCGCAACGAAGAGATTATGGGCCACAAACCTTTCTTAGTCCTAGCCGATTACCTCACCAGAAGAGGCGTGGCAGTTCTCCGGTTTGACGATCGGGGTGTAGGTGAATCGGGCGGTGATTTTGCTTCAGCCACAACTTTGGACTTTACCCGCGACGTTCTGGCAGGCGTGGAATACCTCAAGACTAGACCCGAGATTGATCCCAATCGTATTGGACTGATCGGCCACAGCGAGGGCGGCCTGATTGCCCCCTTGGCAGCCAGCCAAAGCTCCGATGTGGCGTTTATAGTACTCATGGCCGCACCCGGAACTACCGGAGAAGAAATCACCATGCAGCAGGTAGAGCTTCTGCTCAAAGCCAGTAACGTACCGGATTCGGTAATTGCCCAACAGCTGGAGATGCAAGCCGCGATTTTTGATATAGTGCGCGATGTGCAAGATGTGGAGCAGACAGTGGAAGAGCTGAAAAGCATCCTGCTTGCCCCCTATGCCACCCTTTCCGAAGAAGAAAAGGCAGCCTTGGGAGATGTGGAAACACAGGTTATGCTGGAGATCAGCCAACTGCTTTCTCCTTGGTATCAGTTCTTTATGACCTATGATCCGCAGCCAACCCTGCGGCAGGTAACCTGCCCGGTACTGGCCATCAATGGCAGTAAAGACGTTCAGGTACCGGCAGATCCTAACCTCAAGTTGATTGAACAGGCTTTGAAAGAAGCGGGCAATGAGAACGTCACCATTGTGGAGCTGCCCGATCTCAACCACCTGTTCCAAACGGCCCAAACCGGCCTGCCCGATGAATATTACTCCATCGAAGAGACCATGTCGCCTGTGGCTTTAGAGGTGATGGGTGATTGGCTGGTTGAAATCACCGGCATTAAGTAAAGGATACAATAGCAAGGCCACTTCCGGCGGGAGGTGGCCTTTTTTTCTCAGGTAGAATGGAGTAAATACTGACGGGGGTTATAGGGAAAACATCGATCTAACGGGTAGATTGGTCTGGTAACATTCTTGTAGTTCAGGTCGGCAAACTCCTGATTGGTAAAGCCGGGCGTTAAGGCTAACAACCCGTGGCTGGCAGCAGCCTCGTACTTGGGATCCAGGTAACCGCTTTTGAGAATCAAGATGCGGTAGTCCATGACATCTACGTTTAGCCCATTTAGGTCTTGGGGATCGAGCATCATTACCCTAGCCTTGCTGATAATCACATCGATGCCTCCGGTGTTGATCAGCACTGCAGGCGTCTGTCCCAGCTTGCCCATCGCCTTCAGTGTGGCAGTGACTGTAATGCCCGGAGCGTTGGGATGGATGGTCAGCCTGCCGAAGCTCAGGGGAAAGGATGATCCGAGTTTCCGTCCTAAACACTCTTCGTAAGTACTCCTGTCCGCGATTGCCCCAAACAAGATGTTGTCCAGTTTTTGTTCCAGACAGACCTGGAGGGGATACACAATGTCCTGGCTTCCTCCTGCGCCGGGGTTATCGCCGCAGTCCGCAATGCAGACCGGGCCATCTCCTAGGCTTAGGGCAACTGCTAAAGCCTCTGGAAAGGGATAGGCTTCCGTGGTGAAGGTAAACTGATCAAGCCTACTCCAAAACTCCTCTGCCAGCTCCAAGGCATACCTTTCTGCTAATTGGCTGTCACCTCTCGTTACAACCAGCGCCGCCCCTTGGTTGAAACTCACGTCAACCCAAGGAAAGCCAAGAAGAAGCGACGAAGACAGCACAGCTGGCTCAGCGTCTGTTTGCTCCAGACGTTTAACAAGGGAAGCCATGGGCTCCTTGGCGCTTTCGGACTGCTCCCCCGAAACCAAAAGGGGAAGACCTACAGCACACATGGTGGGCTTGTACCCCTCTTTGAGGGCATTTAACAGAAGTTGAGCAGCCTTTGCACCTGTTTCTTTCGTGTCAACATGGGGTGCAGTACGAAAGGCGACGAAGGCGTCTGCCTTCGCCAGCATTGTTTCTGTTATGGTGGCGTGCATGTCCAGTGAAGCTACCAGGGGAATCTCATTGCCGATTTGGGCTCTGATGGCTGTGAGCAGATCCCCTTCCCCATCCCCGATCCCTTCCACCGTCATACTGCCGTGGAGGTGAAGGCACACTCCGTCAATGTTGGAATACCTGCTCAGCTCCTTTAGGAGCCCAGCTTTCATAGCTTCGTAGGCTTCTAAAGAGACAAGTCCACCGGGTGTTGCCCGGGCAAAGATGGTCGGCAGCACATTAACCCCCTGGGAACGCAGCACCTGGTAGATCCCGTGGAGGGGAGAGTGTCCGCCCGCCTCTAGGCGGGATAGGATCTCATGGCCATAAACAGGGGAAAAGTCCTCCAATGTGGTGAGGGCGGGATTAAAGGAATTGGATTCATGGGATAGGCTGCCGATTACGATGTTCATACCTTCACTTCCTTGACTAAAACTGCAGGCGAGCTGAAAGATCAGTTCAGCCAGCTCATTTTGATATTCAAAACGTGCCGTATCAGGAAAGCCAGATGGCTTATCCTTTTTTGCGAAAGAGCGAGATACTGCCAAACCCGCTGATAATGGCTGCGTAAAAGCCCAGATCGTACCACCAGCCGCTGTTGAGCACCTCATAAACACGGATGTTCTCCTGGAAAAATCCCAGCACTAGTGAAATCGGGGCCACCCAACCGTGCCAAATGCCCCAAAAGAAACCGGCCGGATTCTCCTTCGTATGTGTTCCATCACCGGGAAAGCAGCCGGTTAGAAGCAGACCGGCGATGACTAACACGAGTAAGGCAAGAACTCTTCTTTTCATTTCTCCATTCCTCCAAGTCAATCACTCTTGCTCCATAATTGCACAGAGCGAGCCCCATTTCCTTTTCCAGCTTTAAGGAGGAAACCCGCCTTTCGTGATTATTATCCCTAAAACGAAAGGGAGGACGAGTTATGGCGTCGTTGTCAAAGCAGTTGCGGGTTTGTCTTTTCCTCATGACAATCCTACTGCTCTTTTCTGCTGGTGGACAGGCTAATGAGGTGTTGGAGGCGGTTGATGCTGGCAATTACCTCGCAGCCAAGGAGCTTTTTTATTCTAAGGTAGTGGGTAACATTTTCTTAGAAGCGGAAGTGTTTGAGGGGCTGCAGGAACGGATCGAGGGGGCAGTGGCAAACTTCAATGCTAGGATCTGGCCCTACAACAGAAGGGCGAGTATTTTTCTGCCCTGCAGCAGTTCAGCCTGGTCATTGAAGAGGATAGGCAGTATGAAGAGGCCCGAAGGCTGGCGAGGGAGGCGTACACCGCCTTTGAGAACTATCACCTGACTCTAGCGGAAGAAGCGAAGGAGGCAGGCGATTACCAGGCTGCCCTAGCTTACTTAGACCGAGCGCTTGCCCTCATTTACAGCGAGGCGCTGGAGGAGCGGCGGGGAGAATACGAGGTGGAGTGGAGGGCCAAGGCTGAAGAACGCTTGGAGTGGACGGTGGAACAGTTCGCCCAGCGCCTCATAACTTTGGCAGCTGCAGAGGAGATCCTTTGGCAGCTGCAGGAAGAGGGGCATTACGACCTCGATTTCATCCAGCCCCTGCTCGTCTACCTGAATCAGCTCCAGGCATCCCACGCGGCCTTCGCTGCGGGCAATTCCTTCTTTGAGCAGGGAGATTACTTACGGGCGTTGGACGAGTACGCTAAGGTAAGGGAAGACGATCTTAACTACGCAGCAGCACAAACGAGGGCGGCTGAGGCACTCCAGGCGTTTAGGGATATGCACCTTGCTGAGGTGGATCTGGCCGTGGAAAACAAAGACTACGCCACTGCTGTTCAGATCTTGGAAAATGCCTTAGCCCAGCGGGAAGACCTGGTTCTGCGGGAAGAACTGTCGGCTGTTGTGGAATACTGGCACCAACATGATTTGGAGCAGTTAGCTCGAGCCCATGAACGGTTCAATCGACGCGAGAAAACCTATGAAGAGACACTTGAGTTTGTTCTCAACTACCAGCCACAGAGCGTCTTGGACACCTGGGTGTTCGATGAACTCTTTGAGCAGATCGCTATTCTCCGAGCTTCCCAGCACGCCTTTGACTTAGGGGAAGAGTACTTCGCAGCTGGGCTCTACCCAGCTGCAGTGGAGCAGTACCAGTTAGTTGTTGTGGACGATGTCAACTTCGAAGAGGCGATGCGAAAATCCGATCTGGCTAAGATAGGGTTTGTTAAAGCAGTAAGCGGTGATGTGGCGGCTGCTGCGGCAAAAGGGGACTATGCTGCAGCGTTTACCATCGTCCAGGGGGCGCAGAACGAATTGGATCTGCCTGAGCTGCACCATTTGTTTGAGTTGCTGCTGGTAGAGGAAGAGCAGTATGCTGTGGAAGAAGCGCTCGCAGTGGCTTGGGACGCGTTTGAGCTCGATGGGAATTACTTGGCGGCACAAAAGGTGATCCTACAGTGTCTAGACCAATTTCCTGAAAACCAGCTTCTCCAGGAGGAATTGGCCTTTTTCAAGCAGTTTGAACCAGTTCTACTGGCACCCTTAAACCCGGTTGCTTTCGAAGGCGGTGGACTTTTTTACAACGGCAATAACCCCGTGACGGATAACACGGGTAGAAGGCATCCCCTCTCCAGCTGTATAAGGCCTAACTTTTGGAGCGACAGCTGGCTCACTGCTGTAACATATATGCTGCGGGGAGCGTACACAGACTTTACCGGCACAATCGTAGTCGACCAGGGCTCACGCAGCAATACTAATCCAATGACGGTGCGCATCCTGGGCGATGGGGAAGTGCTGCTGGAGGTACAGAATATTAGAAGGGGTTTTCTACCCCAGCCCTTCCATCTGGATGTTACGGGAGTGCAGCAGTTAACTATTGAGTTTGAACGCCTCTATAAGAATGAACCAAAGGTGTGGGTTGCGCGAATGTTTTTAGCCAAAAGCTACCCAGGTTTCCCCACAAGCTTGGATTACAGCAAACTCTATTTTGCTGTGGAACCCCAAAGCGAGGGTCAAGAGGAGAGGGATTTCGTTGATGGGGTGTTAAAGGCCGCTGATCTGGTATTCAAGCCAAACGGCGACTTCTTTTCTGCCATCAACATCATCCGGGAAGGCCTCGGGAAATACCGCGACAACGCTCGTTTGGCTGAGGCCCTGGCTTATTACGAGAGCTATCGTCCGGTGTCCCTTTTCGACATGGTTGACTTCTACATAGTGGAATACAGTCTGGATTTTTCATGGAAACACTTCACGGACATTTTAGGAATAACTCACCATCCGAACGAATACGGCTACCTCCAGTATGGGCGAAATGGGAAGCAGGCTTATTACCTCGGAGGCGAGTACACCGATTTTTATGGCACCATCACACTCGGTGACTCCTATTACAGGCCTGCTAAAGACGGCGATTACTTCCGGGTGTTTGGCGATGCCAGCTCTTATATGAAGCGGGATCCACACCCAGTACCTTTTGTGATAGCTTCCATATTGACGTAACTGGAGTAGAGGTCTTGGTAATTGAATATGGCTGTAACTATACTTCCGGACCTTCAATACGCGGTCCTGTTTTGGTTAGGCCCCATGTGGTTAAGAGTTATACCGGGTTTCCTTATACTGGAAGGAAATAAGGACAGAACCACGGATGTTCAAAAGGTGCAGACGACCACATTGGGGTATCTGCACCTTTCTATTGCCAATCATGACACTAGCGTAGGAGGTCATGGAGATATTTCTGATTCGGATGAGGGAAGTTTGGCGGTATGTGGAGACGCTCAGTGCTATTTAGAATCGAGCGAAGAAGGATCAGAATGGAGAAAAAGCGTTACGGATTTTTCCGTAACGCTTTTCCCTCTGGTCTACCTTAGGAGGTAAGGTTGTAGTGATGAAGAAAGGCGGTTTTGAAATGTGTGTTGGCTTTCGCAGCTCGAGCCGAATTCTCTCCATACCTGGAACGCTGCATATATCTAGGTTCATCCATTGGGGTGAAACACCGGGTATCAGTTCAGACATGTATTTCAAACCGCCTCGGTTTATCTACAAAATGGGGGTCGGCTGCCCATCGGCAGGACAGCCGACTGGGGTTGAGTGGAGTTATAGGATCCCCAGGCCTTCGCCAAAATCAAATGCTTTGAACTTCCATTTACGTCCGTCCTTGACCAGTTCGATGGGACCGGAAGGTGCATCTTCTAGGAGCACGAGCTCCTCGTCCCAGTCGATTTCTGCACCAAAGTCCGTCATCAGCTCATCCCATAGGCTAGTGAAATACTCCTCGTACTCTTCTCGAGGTAATTCATCAGGATCTTCTATTTCGTACAGTACGATGCTCAAGTTCCATAAAAGTTCCTTTGCAACGTTCCTGAGTGTTTCTTCCGAGACTTTGACTGAGGCACTGATATAGACCAGTTCCACTATGGCGGTGTCGCCATCGACCACAATATTCGTTTCGATTTCTTCCCCATCGGGCCAGTCAAAGTCCAGTGAGACCTCCATGCCACCATCTCGAGCAATTGTGAGGGGATCGTCTAGGATATCTATGAGCATGTCCCTTGTGATTTCCAACACCTCATCCTCATCATCGTCCCCTTCGTTTTGGGCAAAGATGCTGAGGGTCCCACCTTCCTCATACGTTGGACCTATGGGAATGGTGATGGGTAGTTCAACTAAATCAACGATCCGGTTAGGCTGCAGGCTTTCCACTGCAGCAGATACACCATCAAAAAACTCCTGAACGGTTTGGTCTTTGCCAATACCGAGAAAACTACAGCCAGCAAGCAACACGGTGATTGCGAGTACAGCGGCAAAACTTAAAACGCGGTTCTTTAACACGTTGGCACCCCTTCAATAAGTAGTTGGTAAGTTATTTATACCATAGTGATTTGGAAACTCGTGCAACAAATTCCTAAATTTGAAGAATATTTTTTCTGAATTTCGTCCCTGGATATAACTGTTGCTCAAGGGAAAGCTAGGAGAAAGAAAAACGAAGGTGATGGCATGGCTTGGATTGGCTGGCCGCTGGAGCGGATGCTGATCTTATTTACTTCCCTAGGCTTCTTTTTAATTTTTGTCCAGGTTACGCTGCTGCACGCCCGGCAGAACTTCAGGGTTTGGTCCCAATGGGTACCGGTAATTGCCCTGCCCGTTTTGTCCTTAACCGCTCTGCTGTTAAGCTTTTGGGATGCCCAGTGGCTTAGAACCTTGTTTGTGATCCTCTGCCTAGGCGATCTGTTAGGCGGTCTTTTCGGCTTTTACCAGCACTTCACAGGGGTGGGTAAACGGGTCGATGGCTACCGCCTGCACAACTTCCTAGTGGGTCCCCCTGTCGTACTTCCCCTCCTAATTTCCGCCCTAAGCTTTCTGGGCCTGATGGCCATTTACGGGAGTTGATGCCATGCAGAAGAGTTTATACCCCAACTACGATGTTTTAGCTCTGCAGGATGAATGGGATGAACATACCCGGCAGATTGTGAAAAAGAGGCTGGGCCCCTTTCAGTTTAAGCTGCTGACTGAGTGGGAAGTGAGTATGCTCAAAGAATTAGCAGCACATCTAGCCTTTGAGATACGGGAGGAAATCCTAACTTGGATCGCTGCTCATATAGACACTCAGCTGAGGCAACCAATGGGGGAAGGGGAGCGTAAACCTGAAATCCCACCCCAGAAAGAGCTGGTTAGAAAGGGTCTAAAGGCAATTGACGGCTGGTCTATTATCCTGCACGGCAAGGCCTATCTAGAACTGGAGGCACAGGCACAGCTCAATCTCCTAA
>Ga0079223_10002114_pt1 | contig 12182 bp, 8 predicted proteins | sample Stecom2011_FD_75072 | JGI IMG/M metagenome (GOLD analysis project Ga0079223, IMG submission 75072) | Agricultural soil microbial communities from Utah to study Nitrogen management - Steer compost 2011 | ecosystem: Environmental > Terrestrial > Soil > Agricultural land | place: USA: Utah...
AATGGGTCAGTTGCAATCTTAAATGCTAATGCAGCAGTCGGCTCACTAACTGATGGTTTTCTAATTTCAGGTTCACCCGTATCAGGGTTTGTTCCTTCAATCCCTTCTACGTCTAATGGAGAAGGTAGAAACGCCATAACTGCATCCAATAATTTTTGAACACCTTTATTTTTGAAAGATGATCCACATAAAATTGGATTAATGCTCATGTTGATAGTTGCAACACGAATAGCAGCCATAATTTCATCAGATGTAATTGACGCTGGATCTTCAAAGAATTTCTCCATCAAAGCGTCATCAGATTCAGCAACAGCTTCGATTAAGTTGTTTCTGTATTCTTCAACTTGCTCTAACATATCATCTGGCATATCGATTTCTCTGTATGTCATACCGAAGTCATCAGCATCCCATGTGATAGCTTTGTTAGTAATCAAGTCAACAACTCCCATGAAAGTATCTTCCGATCCAATAGGTAAAACTAATGGAACTGGATTACCTCCTAATCTTTCTTTAATCTGTGCGATAGTACCATAAAAATCTGCTCCAGCACGGTCCATTTTATTAATGAAACCTAATCTTGGAACACCGTACTTATCAGCTTGTCTCCAAACAGTTTCTGATTGAGGCTCAACACCTGATGCAGCACAGAATAATGCTACAGCACCGTCAAGAACACGTAAAGAACGCTCAACCTCTACTGTAAAGTCAACGTGACCTGGAGTATCAATAATATTAATTTTGTATTGTTCGTCATTATATGTCCAGAATGCGGTCGTAGCAGCAGAAGTAATTGTAATACCTCTTTCTTGCTCCTGATCCATCCAGTCCATAACAGCTGAACCATCATGCGTCTCACCAAGTTTATGGCTAATTCCTGTGTAAAACAAGATTCTTTCAGTAGTTGTTGTTTTACCAGCATCTACGTGAGCCATAATCCCAATGTTTCTTGTATATTTTAAATCTCTTTTTGACATAATATTTAATTTTTAGAATCTAAAGTGTGAGAATGCTTTGTTAGCCTCCGCCATTCTTAAAGTATCTTCTTTCTTTTTGAAAGCAGCACCTTCTTCTTTAGAAGCCGCAATTAACTCATTCGCTAAACGCATCGCCATAGTCTTCTCGTTACGTCTACGTGCAAAAGTAATCATCCACTTCATAGCTAATGATTGCTTTCTACCTTCACGAACTGGAGTAGGAATTTGGAAAGTTGCACCTCCAACACGACGGCTTCTAACCTCTACGCTCGGTGTAATATTCTCTAGTGCTTTTTTAAACACATCAATTCCTGCTTGTCCTTCAAGTTTTTGCTCTATAATTTCAATTGAATCATAGAAAATCTTGAACGCTAAACTTTTCTTACCGTCAAGCATTAAGTTGTTTACAAACTTAGTTACTTGTTTATCATTGAACCTTGGATCTGGAAGGATTTCAATTTTTTTCGCTTTTCTTCTTCTCATGATTACTTTTTAGCTTTTGGACGTTTAGTACCATATTTAGATCTACGTTGAGTTCTTCCCTCAACACCCGCAGTGTCTTCTGCACCACGAACGATGTGATAACGCACACCTGGAAGGTCTTTTACTCTACCACCACGAACTAACACCATAGAGTGCTCCTGTAAGTTGTGTCCTTCTCCTCCAATGTAAGCATTCACCTCTTTACCATTTGTCAAACGAACTCTGGCTACCTTTCTCATTGCCGAATTTGGCTTCTTAGGTGTAGTGGTGTACACACGCACACATACTCCTTTCCTCTGCGGACAAGAATCAAGTGCAGCTGACTTGGTCTTCTTTACCGGGGCTGTTCTGCCTTTACGAACTAATTGCTGAATAGTTGGCATACTTTTATTTTAAATTATTAATAAATACAATTTCACCTCTAAATACACTTAGAGGGGTGCAAAGGTAGATATAAAAAATTAAATTCCAATTATATTTTGAGAAAAATGTTGATTTTTAACACTCAAGCGTTAAAAAGTATTTTTCTCAAGGTGATAGGTTGAAACAAAAACTTAATAAAACATCGTTTTCTTTGTGCTTCAAAAGTAAAGTAAATATAGTTTAAACAATCTTTTTATGTCAGCTTTATTTTAAATTTTTCATAAAAACATGCTTTAAATTCTTTTTCAGAGCCGTTTCACAGAAATAAACCTATTCAAATGAAGTTCAACACACCTACTTTTTACCGTTTAATACCTTAGAATAGAATCGTTCAATAAAAATTCTAATGTTTCCTTTAAATAATAGTCCTAACTTTCTATCTTTGTTTTTATGGGATATCTTGAAAAACTAAATGAAAGCCAACGGCTGGCTGTAGAGAATATAAATGGTCCAATGATGGTGATTGCTGGAGCAGGCTCTGGAAAGACGCGTGTTCTTACCTATAGAATTGCACACCTTATCAATTCGGGAGTAGATCCATTTAACATCTTAGCATTGACCTTTACCAACAAAGCGGCAAAGGAAATGAAAGACAGAATTAACCAAATCGTTGGGGGAACAGAAGCAATGAATATTTCTATGGGAACATTCCACTCTGTCTTCGCTAGAATTTTACGATACAATGCAGAAAAATTAGGATACCCTTCCAATTTCACGATTTACGATACACAGGACACCAAAAGTTTACTTAAAACAATCATCAAGGAATTTGGATTGGACGACAAGGTGTACAAACCCAATAATGTTTACGGAAGAATCTCAAGCGCAAAGAATAATTTAATTTCTCCTGCCGCTTACGAGGACAACGTCAACATAATGTCAGAAGATGCGATTTCCCAAAAACCAGAATTGTATAGAATATATAAGGAGTACCAAAGTAGATGTTTTAAGGCTGGAGCAATGGACTTCGATGACTTGCTTTTCCAGACAAACGTTTTACTCAGAGACTTTCCAGATGTCTTGCATGTTTACCAAAATAAATTTAAATACATTCTCGTGGATGAGTATCAGGATACAAACTATTCCCAGTACCTTATCGTTAAAAAACTTGCTGCCATTTTTGAAAACATATGTGTAGTTGGAGATGATGCACAGAGTATATATTCATTCCGTGGAGCAAACGTTGAAAATATTCTTAACTTCAAAAAAGACTATCCAGATTACAAGTTATTTAAATTAGAGCAAAACTATAGAAGTACCAATACAATAGTAAAGGCAGCCAATAGTATCATCAAACATAATAAAGACCAGATTCAAAAAGAAGTTTGGACGCACAATGTCGAAGGTGATAAAATCAATGTGATTCGCTGTTTAACAGATAATGAAGAAGGTAGAATTATTGCCAATAAAATTTTCTCAACTAAGCAACAAGAAGGTTTAGAGTTTAAAGATTTTGCTATATTATATAGAACAAATGCACAATCTCGTTCATTTGAGGAAGCCTTAAGGAAGTTAAGTATACCTTATAAGATATATGGAGGTCTATCCTTCTACCAAAGAAAGGAAATCAAGGACATCATCGCCTACTTTAGATTGACGATTAATCCGAAAGATGAGGAAGCATTGATGAGGGTTATCAATTATCCAAAAAGAGGAATTGGTGCTACTTCGTTAGAGTCAGTTTCATTAGCAGCACGACAATACGATGTTGCTATTTGGGATGTTATTTCTGACTTTGACAGATTCCCTGTTAACATCAATACAGGAACGAAAAATAAAATCACTCAGTTTGTAAACAAAATAAAGGATTATTCCTTAATGCATGAAGTTGTTCCTGCTGATGAATTAGCCAATAAGATAGCGCAGTCTTCTGGAATCATGAAGGATTTATATGACGACAAGTCTCCTGAAGGAGTAGCTCGATATGAAAACATTCAAGAATTATTAGCCGGGATAAAGGGCTTCTCAGCTCAGCAAGAAGAAAAACAAGAAATCGGGCATTTAAGTGACTTCCTTATTGATGTTGCATTATTAACAGATGCCGATACCGAAAAAGAGGAAGATGTAAATACTGTTTCTCTAATGTCTATTCACGCAGCAAAGGGACTTGAGTTTCCACACGTATATGTTGTTGGATTGGAGGAGAATTTATTCCCTTCTCAATTTTCTCTAACATCTAGAGCAGAACTAGAGGAAGAGCGAAGATTGTTCTATGTTGCCATTACACGAGCGGAAAAAAACTGTACCATCTCTTACGTAACGAGTAGATACCGTTGGGGACAATTAATAACGGCTGAACCAAGTAGGTTTATATCTGAAATTGATAAAGAGTTTATAACACATGAGAATGAAATTAGAGGTGGCTCAGGTGGTAGGTCTTTAAGTGGCTACCAACGTCCTTCAATTGAGAAGTCGGCAAGTTCAAGCTTTGGTAAAAATCCGAGCCCTGCTCCAACAAGAAACTTGATTCCTTTAAAGAAAACAAGTTCTGGTGCAGTTTCCTTATCTCGTGCTGAATCAAAAGGTTCATCTGTTAAGGAAGGTGACAACGTTGAGCACGATAGATTCGGAAAAGGTAAAGTACTTAAGGTGGTTGGACAAGGTCAAGATCAAAAAGCAGAAGTGTTTTTCCCTACACATGGTAGGAAAATGCTAATATTAAGATTCGCAAAACTTACCGTAACTAACGAATAAAAGCAAAGTATTATAAAACAAAAAACGACTCATTTGAGTCGTTTTTTTTATGCTTAATATTTTCAATTAGTCTTTCACAGACTAAGGAATCTTCCATCCTTTAAGAAGGATTTCGTAAATGTCCATACTCGCTTTATCACCTTCGATGTGATAAGTAGATAAGAATGCTTTTTCAAACTCTGGGTAGTATCTAAAGAATACATCATCGTTTACAGTGTTGAAGTTCGGTCCTAAGTTTCTTGGGTCTGACCAAGTGTTTCCTAAATTCTCAGTTACATAAATATCATATCCCCCCATTCCTTTTCTACTATCAGAAGAGAAGAATAAGTATCTTCCATCAGCTGTGATAAATGGAGTTGTTTCGTTACCTGGCGTATTTACGTTCATCGGCAATTTCTTAGCTGTCCCCCACTTTCTTCCTTCTTTGGTAACCACATAAATATCAGACTTCGTCTTCATTCCATCTCTATCACTTACGAAGTACATTGTATTACCATCTGCAGTTAAGGTTGGTGAACCATCAAAGAAAGTTGTATTAATCGTTTTATTTTTAATTGGCTTTGGCGTTGACCATCTCCCCTCTTCAGTTCTTTCAGATACACAGATGTCAGAACTTTTTGTTGTATTTTTAATATCTAAAACTGAAGTATTCACAGTTAAGTAAGCAGTCATTCCATCTGCTGTCAAATGTCCAATCGCATCAAACCCTTCAGAGTTCATTCTTTCGATATCGTTTGTTGGATCTCCCCAATCTTCTCTATCTTCTCTCCAGTTAGCAACATATACATCTTCAAAATATCTTTGGTCGTCTGGATTCAAGTTTCCACCCTTAGTATCTGGTCTTCTAGAAACAAAGTAAAACTCTTTTCCATCAGCAGAAAGGAAAGGTGCGTAATCATCATAACCTGAATTGATAAAGTCATTCATCAATTCTTTTGAATACTTTAATTCTTCCTTTGAAACAGAAATAGCATATTCCACTTCCTCCATCTTCTGACGTAAGTTGTATGCATTCTTTTTAGCAACAGACAATTGAATTTCTGCTAGATTGTAGTTCATACGCGCGCTATCTAGAATCCCCTGTCTATGGTAAGCCTTCGCAAGTAAGAAAAACACGTCTCCATCTGTCGCCTTACTTAAAGCTTCAGCAATTTTACCATATCTCAAAGCATACCCATAATTATCTAAAGCATAATGTGCCTCACCAATCCAGTAAGCTGCTTTATGGTTGTACTTGTCTCTAACAAAAGCTTCTCTAAATCTTCTCAAAGCATCGCGAGTTTTACCTTGGTCAATTGCTTTTCTTCCCTCATCAATTAAGTAAACTGCCGCAATTTTATCAGCAACTGAGGAACTAGAATCCGTTGGCAATGGGTTTTTCACCTCACTAGCAAAAGAGTTTGCGCTTGTTAAAAGCACACCAAATAAAAAGGTATAAATTAGTTCCATAAATCTATATTAAATTAAAGTGATTTCAAAATCAACACTATAATAAGCAGCAAAGATAAAACTTTGCATCTATCTACCATAAAATTCGTACCAAAATTAAAAATTAAGCTTTTGAATACTACAATATAGTGATATTTCGCCTACATTTATAGGTAATCGGTAAAAATAAAGCACTAAAATAAAATTTCCTAAACGAATTCTTATCTTTGCTCTTTTCATTATTAATAAAATACGGTTATGGAATTAAATTCACTTACAGCTATTTCTCCAATCGATGGTAGATACAGAAGAAGAGTCCAAGAATTATCAGCTTATTTTTCTGAATATGCATTGATTAAATACAGAGTGCTTGTTGAAATCGAGTATATCATAGCATTAGCGAATAGTGAAATTTTACCTTTAGCAGACTTCCCTGAAAGTAGTTTTGCCAAATTGCGTGCGGTTTACCAAAACTTCACAGAAGAAGATGCACTAACAATCAAAGCGACTGAACGTGTAACCAATCACGACGTTAAAGCTGTAGAGTATTTTATTAAAGAAAAAATGGAACTTTTGGATTTAGGCCAGTATGTGGAATTTATCCATTTCGGTTTAACTTCCCAAGACATCAACAACACCGCTTATCCGCTTATGGTAAAAGAGGCTGTTGAAAAAGTATATATTCCAGAGTTATTAGCAGTATTAGACATATTAAAACAATATTCTGAAGATTGGAAAGATGTCCCTATGCTGGCAAGAACCCATGGTCAGCCGGCAACTCCAACAAGATTAGGAAAGGAAATATATGTTTTTCATGAACGATTAACGATTCAGTTAAAGCAATTGAAAGCAGTTCCTTTTTCTGCTAAATTTGGTGGAGCAACAGGAGGATTAAATGCACACTACGTTGCTTTCCCTAATAAAGACTGGGTTAACTTCGCGAATCAATTCGTAGAAAAACACCTTGGTCTAACAAGAAGTCAAACGACAACACAGATTGAACATTATGACAATTTAGCTGCACTATTCGATGCTATGAAGCGTATCAACAATATTCTTCTTGATTTGAGCAGAGATATGTGGACCTATATTTCTATGGAATATTTCAAACAGAAGTTAAAAGAAGGAGAAATTGGTTCTAGTGCCATGCCACACAAAGTAAATCCTATCGATTTTGAGAATGCAGAAGGGAATTTAGGAATGGCATCAGCAATGCTTGAACATTTCTCAGCTAAACTGCCAATTTCTAGATTACAAAGAGACCTATCAGACTCTACAGTTTTAAGAAACCTAGGCGTACCTATCGCACATGCGGTGATTGCATTCAAGTCAACACAAACAGGTTTAAATAAGTTACTTTTAAACAAAGCAGCTTTTGAGGAAGACTTGGAGAATAACTGGGCGGTTGTAGCGGAAGCGATTCAAACTATTTTGAGAAGAGAAAAATATCCAAAGCCTTACGAAGCATTAAAAGATTTAACCAGAGTAAATACAAAAATCACAAAGGAAATCGTACATCAATTCATCGATGGTTTAAATACAAATGAGGAAGTAAAACAAGAATTAAAACAAATCTCTCCGCATAACTTTACAGGATTTTAATTTGCAAGGAGACGATCAAAGAAGGTCAGTGAAAGAGATGAATACTTTAATTCATAAAGACTTTACATAATTTACAGATATTTTTTACGTTATTGTAATACATTTTAAGGTTAACTTCACAAGATGAATAGATTTTTAACAGGTTTTACTCTTTTTAGTCTCATTTGGGGAATTACGTTCATTGGTATTGCTCAGCAAGCAAGTGAATTTAATAATATTTTCTTTGGAGATATTCAAAAGTCAAAGAATACGGTTAGAAGTTTACAGGAAACAAAAGACGGTAATATACTTTGCGTTCAAAGTGACAACTCCTTCTTTAGAGGACTTTCTAAGAAAAATAACGATCTAACTTTTGATTATATCAATGACTTATCGCTACCCAAATCAAAGCCTGCCAATTATTATGGAGATGGAAAGAAATCAAAATTCATCAACTATACATTTTTAGGAGATCAAATTCTTGGTTTATCTTATAAGACCACTGCCCTACATAGAGGTCCTGAATTTTTCTACCACATTATCAATCCGAAATTTCAAGAAAAAAGCAACCACGGGTTTCCAGTATCAATCTTTGATGCTCGATTTAATACCTTAGACTATTCTAGATTCGCAATGATTAGCAAGGACGATGCAAGTTATGCAGCTGCCATATACTTCCCGCATTCGAAGGCAAACGAGAACAGTCATATATCGTATGCGATATTTAAGGATGATTTCTCTGCTCCTAGCCAATACAATCTTATTTATCCGTATCCTTCAAGAGTTTTCGAACCCATAGACTTCAACATTATAGACAAAGAAATGCAATTATTTTTCACAGGACATTATGCAACTACCGCTAGGGGAAACAGAATACAATTGGAACAGAACTTCGACTTTATTAATATCAATCATCTAGACAACAACAAACTGACAACGACAACTTTCCAAAGTCCAGGTCTATTCTTTGTCGATGTAAAACTATATACAGAAGACGACAAGATGCTATTGATTGGACTTTATTCTTCTCAAGCAACAGGAATTATCGAGGGAACCTTCTCTGTCAACATCAACCAAGAAGGTGAAATTGAAAACCAAGTCTTCACACAATTTCCTCCAAACGTGAAGTTCGACTTGCAAGAATACGAAAAATCACTTGCTTCAAGCCTTAGGTTTTCTCAAGTAGAATATGCTAAATTCAACATCATAGATGCCAAGATGGTGGATGATGGAATGGTTATCGTTTCAGAATTTAAAGCAGTTGAATATCGCTATAGTGGTTCTGACATGCCAGGAAGCACATCAGTTGTGGACACATACTATTGGCGAGGTGATATCATGGTAAGTAAAACAGATACCCTAGGGAATTTAGTTTGGACAACCACCTTCCCTAAAACACAACGGACCATTAACGATGGCGGATATTTCTTATCAGCTTCAACTTACTTTAGCGAAAGTAATCTGCATTTATTTTTCAATGACAATGCAGATAATTACAATCAAGAAGGAAATTACATACTCAATTATGAAAGACCAGACTTTACGAAATTGGGGAATTTAAAAAACACAATTGGCCATGTAGATGTTGATATGTCAACTGGCGTATCGAGTAGGAAGACAATTATTGGTCGATCTGAATCCAATGTGATTTTCGTTCCACAACTCTCAGTTCCTCTTCCAGAAAAGAATAAAATGATTATTTACGGAGTCAATGGAAATAGACATAGGATAGGTTATTTAACCTTTTTAAAATAATCTCCCCCTATTATTCATTCTTCTTTTTAATTTTGTTAAAAATATTATAGATTAGCATGACATTATATAAAAGGTATATCCTTCAAGTAGTATTTGTTTTTAGTGTTTCTATCGTTTCTTTTGGACAAAGAGATGTTAGTGAAGCTATTGCTACTCCATATGTAGGAATTCAATACGGAGCCAACTGGACAGCTGGAGATTTGGCAGAGCGATACGGTTTTACCAACAGTATTGGAACTTATGCAGGGTACAAATTGAAAAGCAATTGGGTTTTTGGAATCGATGGAAATTTTTTATTTGGAAACGATGTGAGAATAGAAGGTGTGATGCAAAATCTAATGGATAAAAATGGATACATCCTTAATTCATCTGGAGAACCTTCTAGTGTATTGCTTCTGAGCAGAGGATTTAACGTAAACTTTGCAGTGAGTAAAATCATTCCAGTTTGGGGATCCAATCCAAACTCAGGAATTATGATTCAGCTAGGTGCAGGATATCTATGGCACAAGTTAAGAATTGAAGCACAAAAAGACGAAGTACCACAAATCGAAGGAGATTACAAGAAAGGTTATGACCGATTAGCCATTGGAATGAACGTTTCAGAATTTATTGGTTACAACTATATGGCCAATAGAGGAATTTTAAACTTCTACGCAGGATTTTATGCCATGCACGGTTTCACAAAAAATCAGCGAGATATCTCTTGGGATTTCCCGAATGACAAAGTAGACAAAAACCTAAGAATCGAACACTTAATTGGCGTTAAAGTAGGCTGGTTGATTCCAATCTACAAAAGACAAGCTAAGGATTATTACTTTAATTAAGATATGCTTTACAACATTGGAATAAGGTCATACGGATTAGCCGTTCGCGTAGCTTCACTTTTTAATGAAAAAGCGAAGTTATGGATAGCTGGTAGAAAAGACTATTGGAACAATTTACCGGATGTTAAAAACCGCAATGTTGTTTGGTTTCACTGTTCTTCATTGGGAGAATACGACCAGGGAAAACCCATCATGGAAAGATGGCGAATAGAGCATCCAGAAGATTATATACTTGTAACATTTTTCAGTCCTTCGGGATATGAAAACATCAAAGATAAATCAGTAGGCGACTATACTTGTTACTTACCGCTAGACACGCCGAAAAACGCCGAGAAATTCATTCAACATTTCCAGCCGAAAAATTCTTTCTTTATCAAATACGAAATTTGGATAAACTATATCAATGAAGCAAAGAAACACGGAAGTAAAGTTTATTCTATCAGTGCATCTTTTAGAGAGAACCAACGGTTTTTCAAATGGTATGGTCAAAACTTCAGAAATGCCCTAAAGCAATTCGACCATATTTTCGTTCAAAAAGAAAGTAGTAAAGCATTGCTTAACAAGATTGACATTACCGCTGTTACCGTTTCTGGCGATACACGTTACGACAGAGTAATTCAAAGAGCACAAGAAAATAGAGAAAATGCCATAATCGCTCCTTGGGTGGAAGGCGAACAAGTTTTTATCGTTGGAAGTTCATGGGCGCCAGATGAAGAAATCATCATTCCTTATATCAACGATTTTAAGATTCAAAACAGAGTGATAATCGCGCCACACGATGTGAACGAAAGTAGAATTAAGGAAATAACGAGTAAATTAAAGGTGAGTTACCAACTCTACACCAAGGTTCAAAAAGGAGAAGCTCTAAAACCATTTACTACTGTTTTAATTATGGACTGTATCGGGGTTTTAGCAGAAGCGTATCGCTATGGAAACTTAGCTTATGTTGGAGGAGGATTTGGAACAGGATTACACAATATTTTAGAACCAGCAGCTTTTGGTTTGCCAGTTATCTTCGGTCCAGAATTCAAAAAATTCCCAGAGGCACAAGACTTTATTGATGCAGAAATTGGAAACAGTTGTGACGACGGCAAATCCTTCTATGATGCTTACACTTATTATCTAGGAAATAAGCAAGCAACTGAGCGAGTAAAAAACTTTGTCAACAGTCAGAAGGGAGCAACCGACATCGTATTTAACGTACTTAGTTAATATTTAACATAAAAAATAGGATAAAGCCAAGCCTTATCCTATTTCCATCAATTTCAGTTATCTTATTAAGCTTCTTCAAGCTCGCTCATATCGAACAAGTGTCTTTCTGCGTGATAAGAAGATCTTACCAATGGTCCCGACTCAACAAATTTAAAGCCCATTTCCATTCCAATTCTTCTGTATTCATCAAAGCGTTCCGGCGTTACAAATTCCGCTACAGGAAGATGTTTAGGTGTTGGTTGTAAATACTGACCTAAAGTCACGATATCCACGCCAACAGACCTTAAATCTTGCAATGATTCGATTACCTCTTCATGCGTTTCGCCTAAACCAAGCATAATACCCGACTTCGTTCGCATTCCCGCTTTTTTAATTCTAAATAAAGCTTCTAAACTTCTGTCGTATTTTGCTTGAATTCTAACCAATTTCGTTAGTCTTCGAACAGTTTCTAAGTTATGTGAAACAATCTCCGGCGCTTCGTCCAATAGGATTTGTAAATTCTCCCATTTTCCAGCAAAGTCAGGAAGTAATGTTTCCATTGTTGTTTCTGGCGATTGTGCTCTAACCGCTCTAACAGTTTGCGCCCAAATATTCGCACCTCCATCTTTTAAGTCATCCCTATCTACCGATGTAATTACGGCATGCTTCACATTCATCAAACGAATAGAACGCGCCACACGGCCTGGCTCAAATTCATCTACCTCCTCTGGTCGTCCTGTTTGAACAGCACAGAATCCGCATGAACGTGTACAGATATTACCTAAAATCATGAAAGTTGCAGTACCAGCACCCCAACATTCACCCATAT
>Ga0079223_10002115_pt1 | contig 12179 bp, 7 predicted proteins | sample Stecom2011_FD_75072 | JGI IMG/M metagenome (GOLD analysis project Ga0079223, IMG submission 75072) | Agricultural soil microbial communities from Utah to study Nitrogen management - Steer compost 2011 | ecosystem: Environmental > Terrestrial > Soil > Agricultural land | place: USA: Utah...
CTTTTTTTGGTCCATATTATGGATCTAGTCTAATTGTTTGAAAGTAATTTATCTATTAACATATAGCTAAAAACAAATTACACAATCCCTCCCCAATTTTCGGGACTGATCCCATATTATTTGATGAAGATGGCTTGCTCAATTCAGACATGGCCAATATCGAAATATCATTGAGTGTAAATGCAATTTTGATTATCTAAAGAAACCCTATTCTGGAGCAGAATTTTTCAATCAAAAAAAAGAGTCCAAACTGAAAAGTCTGGACTCTATAAATATGATCTTTTGTTTCTAAATCAGTAAAGTATTACTTCTGATTTAAAAAGTTCTAGAGCAAGACGCACATGGTTTAGAAAACCAAGGAATTGACTTTTGTCAATGACTGTTTTCAAAATCGGGTGCAACGCCGCTATCGAACTTTATAAACAGAAGAATTAGTAACGGTAATGCTCTGGTTTATATGGCCCCTTAACATCAACACCAATATAATCAGCTTGATCTTTAGAAAGCTCTTCTAATTCAACACCAATTTTAGCTAAGTGCAATTGAGCAACTTTCTCATCAAGGTGTTTTGGAAGCATGTACACATCATTTTCATACTTGTCCGTATTGTTCCAAAGCTCTAATTGTGCTAAAACTTGATTTGTAAATGAGTTAGACATTACAAAAGAAGGGTGACCTGTCGCACAACCTAAGTTTACTAAACGACCTTCAGCTAAAAGAATAATGTCTTTTCCGTTTAAATCATATAAGTCAACTTGTGGCTTAACTTCGTCTTTCGTTGTTGCATTCTCGTTTAACCAAGAAACATCAATCTCATTATCAAAATGTCCAATGTTACACACGATTGTTTTGTCTTTCATTTTCTTGAAGTGACGATCAACAACGATATCTTTGTTTCCAGTTGTAGTAACAACGATATCTACTTTATCAACAACATTGTCAAGTTTTCTAACTTCAAAACCATCCATTGCTGCTTGTAATGCACAAATAGGGTCAATTTCTGTTACAATCACTCGTGCACCTGCACCTTGAAGTGAAGCAGCAGAACCTTTTCCAACATCTCCGTATCCACAAACAACAGCGACCTTACCAGCCATCATTGTATCTGTAGCACGACGAATAGCATCAACTAAAGACTCTTTACATCCGTATTTGTTATCAAATTTAGATTTTGTAACTGAATCGTTTACGTTAATTGCTGGCATTACTAATGTTCCAGCCTTCTTTCTTTCGTATAAACGGTGAACTCCTGTAGTTGTTTCTTCAGAAAGTCCTCTGATGTCTTTCGTTAATTCAGGAAAACGGTCAAAAACCATATTCGTTAAATCACCACCATCATCAAGAATCATATTCAATGGTTGACCATCTTCAAAAGCAAATAATGTTTGCTCAATACACCAGTCAAACTCTTCTTCATTCATTCCTTTCCATGCGAAAACTGGAATTCCTGCTGCTGCAATTGCTGCTGCTGCATGATCTTGAGTTGAGAAAATGTTACATGAAGACCAAGTAACATCAGCTCCTAATTCAACTAAAGTTTCAATTAGTACTGCTGTTTGAATAGTCATGTGTAAACAACCTGCGATACGTGCGCCTTTTAATGGTTTTTGAGCGCCAAACTCTTCGCGCAAAGACATAAGTCCTGGCATTTCTGATTCTGCTAATCTAATCTCTTTTCTTCCGTAATCTGCAAGGCTAATATCTTTTACCTTGTATTTTAACTGTTCTTTTGCTTCGTTCATTTATCTTTTTTTACTTAAATGCAGTACAAAAGTAAGTAATTTTAAAGTTAATATCAAAAACATTAATGATTTAAAGCGATATGGTTGATTTTGTTACAATACTTTAAGGTGAAAACGGGAGCTCTACACCAAACCAATAAAGATAATATCAAAACCTTAATAAAAGGACATGTTTATCCGAATATTGTCCAATGTCATTTAGAAACATGATAAATAACAGATTTTGAGACAATGCCCTTAAATCATTGCGATAATATGAAACAGTATTGCTAAGTTTATACCGAAATTTAAAAACAAACATTATGATTGATTCACAATTAAAAATCGGTTTAAAGAGGTTCGCATCCTTTTCTCTTTTGTTGGGTGCGGCTTCTTTATTCTCTTGCTCTGGCGGTAGTAGCCAAGAAAAAGGGGTTAGCAAAATTAATCCAGAAGACATTAAGGTAGTGTCGGAAATGATGGCTGAACTTACAGCACCACCATTTGTACCTGCATCAACAGCGAATAGACAAGCTACAAAGCTTATCGTTGATATGGAGATTTTGGAAGAGACAGGACAAATGGCAGACGGAGTAGACTATGTGTACTGGACATTTGGAGGTACGGTTCCAGGAAGCTTTATTAGAACAAAAGTTGGTGACGAAGTAGAGTTTCATTTGAAAAACCACCCAGACAATAAATTGCCTCACAACATTGACCTTCACGCTGTGACAGGACCAGGTGGAGGAGCAGTTTCTTCTTTCGTAGCACCAGGACACGAAATAGTGTTCTCCTTTAAGACACTTAAGCCTGGACTTTATGTTTACCACTGTGCTACGGCACCTGTAGGAATGCATATTGCAAACGGAATGTACGGTCTGATCTTGGTTGAACCTGAAGAAGGATTACCACCAGTAGATAAAGAGTACTATGTAATGCAAGGTGACTTCTATACTAAAGGAAAGTACGGTGAGCAAGGTGAACAGCCTTTTGATATGCAGAAAGCAATTGATGAAGATGCTGACTACGTTGTTTTCAACGGAAAAGTAGGTGCACTTACAGGAGACGATGCTCTAACAGCAAAAGTAGGTGAAACTGTTCGTTTATACTTTGGTAACGGTGGACCTAACTTAGTATCTTCTTTCCACGTGATTGGTGAGATTTTCGATAGAGTAACTGTTGAAGGAGGAACATTAGTAAACGAAAACGTTCAAACTACATTAGTTCCAGCAGGAGGAGCGGCAATGATCGAATTCAAAGTTGATGTACCTGGTGAGTTAGTATTGGTTGATCACTCTATCTTTAGAGCCTTTAATAAAGGTGCACTAGGAATCTTAAATGTAACTGGACCTGAAAACAAGAAGATTTACTCTGGAACTATCCAAGAAGGAATTTACTTACCAGAAGGTGGAACAATTCAATCTATGCCTGAGAAGGATGAGAAAGATGCAGCACCTATCGTTGAGTTGAGTAAAGCTGATAAAATGGCAGAAGGTAAGAAACTTTACGGTTCTACTTGTTTTGCTTGTCACCAAGCGAATGGAGAAGGTATCGCAAATGCATTCCCTCCTTTAGCAAAAGCTGACTACCTGAACGCTGATGTTGACCGTGCAATTGAGATTGTTCTTCGTGGTAAGAGCGGTGAGATTACAGTAAACGGTGAGAAATACAACAGTGTGATGACTGCTCAGAATTTAACTGATAAAGAAGTTGCTTCTGTAATGACTTTCATCTACAACAGCTGGGGTAATAACGGTACTGAAGTAACTACTGAAATGGTTCAGAAAGTACGTAACAAGAATAAGAAATAATCATTAAAAATTTAAAGCCATGTTTTCCAAATTTGTAACTATAGTAATAATTATATTTTTCTCTCTCATTAGCTATGGGCAAAAGCAGGACATGGCTTTAATTAAAGGAGGTACTTATATTCCTCTTTATGGCTCGGATTCGATGCCAGTTAAAGTGGACGATTTTAGTATCGATGTTTATCCTGTAACAAACGCTGAGTATATCACTTTCTTAAAGGAGAATCCGAAATGGAAGAAATCAAATGTAATTGCACTCTATGCAGATGGCGCTTACTTGAGACACTTCAAAGATGAACTTACTCTGAAAGATGGGGAAAACCCAAATGCACCAATGACTAATGTGTCTTGGTTCGCTGCAAAAAAATACTGCGAATGTCAGGGAAAAAGATTGCCGACTTTAGATGAGTGGGAGTATGTTGGAATGTCAGATCAGAAGAATGCTGATGCGCGCTCCAAAGACGACTACAATAAGTTTATTCTAAGCTGGTATGAAAAACCAAGTACGTATCACCAAGAAATCGGAAGTACTTTCGAAAACTATTGGGGAGTGTATGATATGCACGGTTTGGTTTGGGAATGGACGCAAGATTTTAATTCAGTCTTAATTTCTGGTGAATCCAGAAGTGATAAAGATGGAAATCAAGATTTGTTTTGTGGAGGTGCCGCACTTGGATCAACAGATTTGATGAACTATGCAGCCTTTATGAGATACGCGTTCCGAGGAAGTGTTAAAGCAAATTATTCAGTAAGAACATTAGGGTTTAGATGTGCTAAATCTTTAAAATAAAAGCCATGAAAAAACAATTCATTCTATTTTTAACGGTACTTTTTTCTTTTGGAATGCTCAACAGCTGTTCTGAAAGCGAAGTGCAAGAGTCTTCACCTGAAGAAGAATTAAAAACAGAGAAAAAAGAGTTCACTGGCGAATTACCAGAACTATCTGTATACAACTTGCCTTCAGAATGGACAAATCAAAACAATGAGAACATCCGACTTGAAGATCTAAAAGGTGATATCATCGTGGCTGTAATGATTTATACAACGTGTAAAGCTGCTTGTCCAAGATTGATTGCTGATGTGAGACGTATTCACGAAAAAGTGAGCGATAAAGCAAATAAACAAGTGAAATACGTTTTTGTAAGCATTGACCCAGAGATAGACACTCCTGAAAGAATGAAGGAATTTGCAATAGAAAACGAAATGGACAATGATCAATGGGTTTTCTTACGCAGTGACATTGAAGATACACGTGAATTTGCTGCCGTTCTTGCAGTGAGCTATAAGCGTATTTCTCCAATTGACTTCTCTCACTCAAACATCATTAGTGTGTTTGATCAAGAAGGTGTTTTAGTGCACCAGAAAGAAGGTTTAGGTGTGGATGATTCATCAACTATTGAAGCAATTGAAAAATTAGCAATGTAAATTTTTACACTGCATTTTAAAATACTGTGCGTTGAGCTGAATTGCTTAACGCACTTTTTGTTCCCAGTAGTTTTTTGTAAATTGTAAAATAATTGGTGGACAGAAGATTTGAACTTTCATACACTTTGTTGGCCTCGGTATTAATTTATTACAATAACATCTAAAATGAATAGCAACAGAGCATACGGAATTGGTGGAAGTACACCAGAAGAGGAACTTTCAAAGTTAAGTGCACCAAATGTTCAGCCCGAACCAATAGGGATAGAGGAATTTCAAAACAGATTAGACAAAGCGTGTGCTGCTCTAAAATCAATGGGATTAGATGCGCTATATATAAATGCAGGAACCAATTTATATTACTTTACAAATACGCAATGGAATTCTTCAGAACGCTTAGTGGGTGCACTTCTTTTTGCAGATGGGACGCTGAAGTATATAGTTCCAGAATTTGAAATAGGGACATTTAATGATTTTATTGGAATAGAAGGTGAGCTCATTCCATGGGCAGAACATGAATCACCTGTAGAGAAAATAGCCGAAGTTGTGAAAGATGGAATACGTTTGGCCATAGATGACTCAACTCGTTTTACAATGGTTTCTCGCTTTCAGGAACACAAAAAGTTTAAAATTAACAGTGCAGAAGAATTGATTCGAGACATCAGAATGATTAAAAGTGAAGCAGAAATTGCGCACATTCAATATCCGATGAGTTTAACGCTGCAAGTACATCAAGCAACTGCACGAATTTTGAAGCCAGGAATCACCACAGCTGAAGTTGTAAGTTTTATCAATAAAGCACATCAAAAGTTGGGTATAGCAAGTGGTTCCTACTTTTGTATTGTTCTATTTGGTAAAGATTCAAGCTTTCCTCACGGCGTAAAAGCACCAAAGCCATTAAAGGAAAATGATATGGTATTGGTGGATACGGGTACTCAATATAACGGCTATATTTCTGATATCACTCGGACCTATATTTACGGAGAACCTACTGAGAAAGAAAGGGAAATTTGGAACAATGAAAAGGCGGCTCAATTGGCTGCTTTTGATGCTGCACAACTCGATAAGCCGTGTGGACAAATTGACGATCAGGTTCGTGTGCAATTAGAAAAAGATGGACTGGGACCAAATTATGATTTGCCAGGATTACCACACAGAACTGGACATGGTATTGGTCTTGAAATTCATGAGCATCCATTTATATTAAGAGGCAATGAAATCCCATTACAAGCAGGAATGACCTTTAGTATAGAACCTATGATTGTGGTAGAAAATGAGTTTGGAGTACGTTTAGAAGATCATATTTACATGACAAAAGAAGGACCGAAATGGTTTACTGAGCCTTCGCATAGTATTGAGAATCCATTTGGGGTGTAGGGACGTTTTGAAAAACGTCCGCACTACAATGCCAATCGAAATTATGCCATATTCAAAAACCAGCGCTCTAACAATTAACCCCTATCGCGTTAGTAATTAGTAATTAAACATTAACAATTATTTTTCTTTCCGTATCAATTGCAAAGCATCTAATCTGACCCTGGCTTTGTTGATTAAGTCTGACAATGCGTTCCGTTCTTCAATCGCTATTTCTATCTCTTCTGGTCGGATGTCTTTGTTTTTTTCTTGTAAAGCAGTCAGTCGCTCTATTTCATGATTGAGTTTGAGCTTCATTCGTTGCAGCCCCTTTTTAATTTCTTTGTTACCTAGATTTTGAGCAATTTCTGTAGCTGATGCAATCATTTTAGGAAGTAAAATATCCATAAATGCTTCATTGTCTAATAAGCTGTCTATTCTACTTGGTATTAAATTCTTATTGAGGAGTTCAGTAGGGTAGCTTTCAGTGACTTCTATCGCTGTGTGATCCACGATAACTCTGATGGGCGTATTCGGAAGGAATCGATCAATATCAATGCTCTCTTTTCCTGCAGTTTCTAAGATGAAAATCATTTCAATCATTAGGCCCGGATTTTTATCTCCTCTTAGTAGTCCAAAGCTTGCGTTCCCAAATGTTGAGCCGAGTACCATATCAATCGCTCCTGTTGCCATTGGATGGTCCCAACTTAAGAAGCTGATGTCCTCTCTACTCAATGCTCTTTTTCTATCGAATGTAACTTGTATTCCTTCTTGAGGAATCGACGGAAACGCCTGCGCATTTGAAGAGGTAGGATGCAATAAATAAGTTCTTGCAGCAAGGTCTTCCATCTCAATGTCAAAGTGATGAAAGACTTTTGTTAGATACGTTTCAAGGTTCTTGTTTTTGTCCTCAGCTTTGATTTGTTTAATAAGTTGTTCTGCCACTTTCGGACGAAATGAATTCATCTCCAAAAGCTTATCCCTTCCCTCGGCAAGGCTGTTTTTTAGATTGTTTTGAAAATGAATCGTTTCTTCAATCAACGCATCCAATTCTGAATTGGCTTTTTCAAATTTTGTGTTTTTTGCGAGATTTAATAGTTGACTGCTAAATCGTTTAGAAATGTTGTCACCTCCTTCAAGATTCGTGTTGAAAGCATTTAAGCCTTCGTGAAACCATCTCACCAAAAGGCTTTGTGGACTTCCAATAACATACGGAATATGAATGTTTATATCCTTTTTTTGCCCTATTCGATCTAAACGACCAATGCGTTGTTCTAATAACTCTGGATGAAATGGGACATCAAATAAAATTAAATGATGTGCGAATTGAAAGTTCCTGCCTTCACTTCCAATTTCAGAACAAAGAAGAATTTGAGCGTTTTCATGGTCTGCAAACCAAGCTGCGTTTCTATCCCGTTGAACGAGTGTGAGGTCTTCATGAAAAACTCCTACATTCAAATTAATGGCCTTACTAATGGCAGTTTCTAAAGCCAAGACCTTTTCTTTAGTAGAACAAATAAGTAAGACTTTTTCAGGATAAACTTCCTCCATTTTCTTTAAAACCCATGCTACACGGGGATCTTTATTGAACCAAAATTCTTGTTCTTTTTTTTCTTCTGCATCCTTTTCCATGTCATAGGAAAACTCATGGGTTAGGCGTTCAATCCAAAGCGTGTAGTCTTTCTCGACTTCGATGGGTGCTATATGAGCAATTCGTTTAGGAAAACCACTCATTGCCTGTCGTGTATTTCTAAATAAAACCCTACCAGGACCATGTTGATCAAGTAAATCTTCGATAAGGTTATGCGTAGAGGATTCATCCTTAAAGTCTATACCCGACATTTTTTCTTTAGAGAAAGTAGCTTCCAATAGCTTTATGTCTTTCGGTTTTAAATCAGACCCTTCTGATAATTTATCAACCAAATTGGCGATGTCTTTATTTCCTACAGATTCATTTTTAAAATCTTCATAATTCGAATACCTATTTGGGTCCAGTAAGCGCAAACGAGCAAAGTGACTTTCTGCTCCTAATTGTTCAGGAGTAGCTGTGAGTAGCAGCAATCCTTTTGTGGCCTGACTCAATAACTCTACAATGCTATATTCTGGACTTACTGCGTCAACAGACCATTTAAGGTGATGGGCTTCGTCAACTACAAGCATGTCCCACCCAGCTTTTATTGCTTGTGAAGCACGTTTTCTTGAGCCTGCTAAAAATTCAGTACTGCAAATAATCAATTGGTCATCAAGAAATGGATTCCCTTCGGGAGCACCTTCTTCGAGAGATTCACAGCGTTCTTCATCGAAGATATTAAACCATAAATTGAATTTTCGTAAGACCTCTACAAACCACTGATGAATGAGCGATTCTGGAACAAGAATTAATACTCTTGATATTCTGCCAGTCACCAATAAACGATGTAAAATCAAGCACGCTTCGATTGTTTTTCCTAACCCAACTTGGTCAGATAACAAAACACGGGGAGCAAAGCGTGAACTTACTTCGTGAGCGATATATAATTGGTGTGGTATCAGGTCGATTTTACCTCCAACAAAACCGTGTACAGGAGATGTTCTTCTGTGGTAATCGTTATACAACGTTTCTCTGCGTAAAGCAAATAGTTCTGGAGTATCCACATCTCCCATAAAAAGTCGGTCATCAACACTGGTGGTAGTTGTTCCGCCGCCTATTTCTGCTTCAAGCATATTTGTACCATTCCCAAAATAAACGTAAATATTCCCTTCGAGTTGTATTTCTTCAATCACTATAGATTGCCCTTGATGATCTATTATCGTATCTCCTGGTTTAAATACAGTTCGATTCAAAGGAGCACTTCCTGTCGCATACAAACGTGTTTCATCAGCTGCAGGAAAGTACATTTTCACCTTACCTTTAGAAACTTCTGTGACGATACCTAACCCGAGTTCAGGCTCTCCAGCACTGGTGAATCTTTGGTTAGGAAAAAACTCTTCCATGTTTTAAATTGCTTTTATTGATTGAAAATTTAATGTCTAACTACAAAGTTAGTTCAATTTGAGAGATAGAGTAGGATGGAGGAATATTTGAAGGGTAAAGAAAGCAGTTGTCCTGTAGAGCGTCTTCTTCACTTGTGTTTTTACACAGAGATAAAAGAGGTTTTTCACAGAGAATGAAATACATGAAGGTTTCACAGACTATTAATTTAGAGGGTATTTTGAAACTTGTAGTACAGGGACGATTACTTCCTTTGGTCATGAGATCACTTCGCTAAGTTTGCAAATCGTTCACACTACAGTTCCAATCATAATTCTTCATTCCTTTTATTGTGAATTTCCCAATCTCTTCGCAGAAGAGATTCAATGCTCAACCCATTAATAATTCATCATTCATAATTACTTTATATCGCCTGTCTCACTATTTGTTTCAAAAACTTCTCAGTAATCAAGTACGTCGGTTTTACACCTGTCAATCCAAGTCCTCCCGACGCCAATGTGCTTCCTGTTTCTAATGGATTATCTGAAGCGTAATAAGCATACCTAACCTTGACATCTGATTTGATGCTGTTTCTGATTTTCGAAGCCGCTTGAATTGCTTTTTGATAATGTGCGCCTTCCATTTCTAATCCAATCACTTTCCATGTTGATTTTTTGAAGTAATTCAACATCTCCTTGTTCTGAAGTGATGTTCCTAAAACAGTAATCATTTGTCCATCTGTTGCAGCAATATCTTCATTTTCAAAGTCAGCTAATGAAAGTTCGTTTTCAAATGGATAATTATCGGTTGTACCTTCGAAAATATGTGCATGAGGAATCATTATGTCTCCTTTTCCACCTTTAAGAATTCCAGCTTTCCCCATAATTGAAACGGAGTGAACATTAAGTTTTACAGCTCCGTTAGCTCCCTTTTTGAATGGTTTTAACAGCTCGTCCATAGTCTCGAATGCTTGTTCTCCAAATGCTTAATCCATAACGACGATTACTGCATTGCTGTCATCAATAACATCTGAGAGGTAACTGTGCTTAAAGTCCATTTTTGATAAATCAAAGATCTGAACGTCGATATTTGTACCCGATGTATCTGTTAAGAAAGTCATTCCCTGTTTGAGGGCTAAATCAGTAATTTGCTTTCTGTCTTTTTCATTTTCTGGTTGACTCAATCGTTCAAAGATTTCTCTTTTATTCAACGCTTCTTTTTGTGCCGAAAAGACTTGGTTGCTGAACAGGTAATTCATCACACTGTGCATGTTTGCACTGATGATATGGATTGGACGATCAATGATTTGTTGTTTTTCAAGTTCTCTCTTGATGCGATTTGCCCATCTTTCACCATGCATGTGATGCCCTGTTCTTTCTCGCAGTACAGGACTGAACAAAATGATTCTTTTGTTGATTCCTAAAACTTCATCAATTGCTAATTTCCCTAACCAATAAATTACATGAAGAAAACGGTTTGGTAATTCTTCGGTATGCAGCGTTTTGTTTACCGCGAGTACCTCCTCAAAAGTTCTTCCTAGGATGTTAGCTGAGTGAAACATGGCAACCTCTAATTCTTTGTCGCTAATTTCTTCCTGATTAATAATGCTTTCAAACTTCATCCACTCTTTGGTAAGCATTCCTTTGTCATTAATCACTACGCGATTCGCGATTTTGTGCGATTCAATAAATAAAAAAGTAAGGTGAGTAAGAATATCGTATATATCAGAACGACCACGTGTGATTTCCACATTCATTTGATCTTCATCAATACGGTAGCAATTTCTTCTTCTCTTCGGAGGAATAATCGACTTTAAGTTCGACAATTGATATCCTTCATCTCCAGTTAAATTGATGATCTGACATTCTTCAATACCATAAGGTAAACGATCTAAAACATAAACCAATCCACTTAACTCGACTTTGTTTTCTCCCATAGAACCATAAATCTCTGGTTGTAAGGCAAGTAATCCCTCTCTTAAGGTTGTTCCGGAAATCCCCATCGGTTTGTAAAAACCACGGTTGAAAAGGTGACGCATGGTGATGTAAATTCGCTCGATGGCTTGAGTCGCTTCTTGTGCTTTGGTTTGTTTTTGCTCGTTCATATATTGTTGAATATTAGTATCTATTTTTAAAATCAATGTAACGAATATAATGAAATAGAGCGTTTTTTGATGTGTTATCGTTTTATTAAGATTTTTTAATAGCTGTATTTGCATGTGAAATTTACAAATTCCGTTGTCTTGTAAAGTGATTCTTGTTCAATAGACTATTCAATCCTTACATCATTAATAGTATAGCTATACAGAATCCTTTTCCAGTTTGTAGGTGTTTCTTTTTTCAGAATGTAAAGTCGTCCGTCGTTTACTTCCCAATGGTATAAACTATGAATTCCACTGAGAAGTGGTATTTCTTTTACGTCTGCAGTCAAATAATCAATTTCTATGATTACTTGCTTGGTGTTTTTAAGAAATAAGAAGTATCCTTTTTTTCGAACTTCATCAGTGTAATGCACATTTCTATACCATAAATTTTCCAATTCAATTTTCGTGCTTTTAATTCTCAAGTTATTTAAGTAGTAGTTGATTTCTGATCTGTTAAAATCAAATGTAATTAACATGGCGTCCAATATGTAAGCATCCATTCTTGATTCTTCAAGTATTCCAAGAAGTCCTAAAAACCCATTTGAGCCCAATAGCGATTTAAAAACTTGTGCTGTCTCTGGATTAAGAGTAGCTATGCTCGTTTTTTTGTCTTTAATGAAGTATCTGGGTGTGTTTTTGTTCTGTGTCCTATAAAAAAGATAAATGGGTGGTCCACGGAGATTGCTCAGGTTGAAATAATTTTGAGAGACAAAGTGCATTGAGCTCGAATCATAATAAACATCTAAAAAAGTTTCCATCTGTTCTTCCTTATCTTGCACAGA
>Ga0079223_10002116_pt1 | contig 12178 bp, 11 predicted proteins | sample Stecom2011_FD_75072 | JGI IMG/M metagenome (GOLD analysis project Ga0079223, IMG submission 75072) | Agricultural soil microbial communities from Utah to study Nitrogen management - Steer compost 2011 | ecosystem: Environmental > Terrestrial > Soil > Agricultural land | place: USA: Utah...
ATGGAAAAGAGGTTCGTATCGTCGAAGGTCAGATCGATGCTGTCTTCGTTAGGGATTCGCTTATGGTTCCCTCCCCGTGGTGAGGCCACAAACTGAACCACGGGTTCCACGGTCTGCTGCACGCCTCCCCCCTGGATCAGCCAAGGGTAGCGCATTTCGAGCGCGGCGAAGGGAAAGACCCGCCCTGATGTGATGCTGCCATCTGGATCGTCGGGATCCGGGTTTGCGGATCCGGGATCGTGGCCTTTGGTCCAATAGCCGTCCATCTGTACGCCGGCGCGAAACTTGTAGACCTCCCCAAAGCGGCCGATCGCCGGGAGTGTCAGTCCAGGTGTTACAGAGATACGGCCGACTTCGCGGCCAGATCGTCGTAGGATCGACAGCAGGCTCGCATCCAGCGTCGGGTAGAGCCCCTCCCACAGCGGCTCTCCCTTGTGACTGAACTCGAGTAATGGCAGCACGAAAGGCTGCCGCTTCTCCGAGATCTCGTCCGTCAGGATCTGATAGGCGAAGGAATGGGCGCCGAAATAGCTGCGTCCGTCAAAGTGTTCCGCAAACAGCTGGCTGTTGTAGCGAGCGTCGTTCACGAAGTCGTAAGCGCGCAGATAGCTTTGGTCGCTTGAACGACGTAGATCGTAGCCTGCGCGCCAATGATCGGTGAGCGCAAAGCGCCCCTGCGCGTCGATATGCCCCCGAAAATCGGCTTCGCGCCAGCGATCATTGGCGTCCTGCCGCTTGGCATAGGTCCCACTTACTTCGGTCTGCATGAAACCGTAGGGGAGTAGCTTGCGGTGCTCCAGGCTCAACACCGGCAATCGCCTTTGGGTGATGCGCGGGGTCAGGGTGATGTCGGAGGTTTCGTCGATGACATGGAAGTAGGGGAGGTCGCTATAGAAGCCTTGGAAGGAATTGCGGCCGAAGCTTGGAGACAGCAGGCCGCTTTCCCGTTCCACGGTCCAGTCCGGATGCTCGAAGTAGGGAGTATAAAGCAGCGGCAGCCCGAACATGTTGAGCCGCGCGTTGCGATATCGCAGCACACGCTCTTCTTGATCGTGAATTACCTGGTCAGCTTCCAGGTGCCATAGGGGTTCGTCCTCCTCCCCAAAGGTGCAGGTGCTACAGGGCGTAAAGCGCCCCTTGTTGAATACCGTCTGATTGCCGCCCGTTCTTATCGCATTCGCTGCTGTCACGCGGCTACTTTCGCGCATAAGGGCACGTACCTGGTTGACCAGGGCTTCATCCAGATCGCTGGTAACTTCTGCACGATCTGCAAAGACGACGTCGCCGCCGGGATCCACAAGCGCTACGTTGCCTTGCGCCACTATGACGTCGCGAGCGATGTAGTAGATAATCTCATCGGCGCGAAGAACGCGTTCACCGTAAGCGACTTCTACATTGCCGCTGGCCGTGATCGTTCCGGCCTCCTCGTCATGCAGGACGGCGTCGGCAGTGAGCAGTGCCTCTCCGTCGTCACTTTCCGCCTGCACCGTCTGAGCAAAGGCCCCTTCCGGTGCGAGGAAGGTTGCACCAAGGCCAATGACAACGCCAAGACTTGCAGCGCGCAAAACGCGCCCTAACGTCTTCCACCGCCCCCCGGGTTGGTTGCGCATCGTTGATCCCCTACCTTCAGCCGAACCCGACTCACTGGATCGGCCGCCAGGCAGCTTTAGCGTGAGCAAGCCGCTAAGCCTAGAGCGGATTCATTATTGCTCCGGACGCACGTTCGTTGACCGGTCGAGACGGCAAGGGCAGTCTCGCCATCATGATGCGAGGAAGGTTCATAACTTTGGAAGGCGGGGAGGGGGCAGGAAAATCTACCCAGCGCGCCGCCATAGCCTCGGCCCTTCGGCAGGTTGGCTTGAAAGTCCTGGAAACGCGGGAGCCAGGCGGCAGTCCGGGAGCCGAGGAAATTCGTGAACTCATTGTTCGTGGTGATCCGGGTCGTTGGGACAGGGAAACGGAGGCCTTGCTCGTCTTCGCCGCCCGGCGAGACCACTTGCAACGGCTCATCCTCCCCGCTCTGGAGCAAGGCCAGTGGGTAGTGTGCGATCGCTTTTCCGATTCGACCTTTGCCTACCAAGGCTATGGACGGGGGGTGGAGGTGGAAAGCCTTCGCGAACTTCACCGGTTCTGTGCCGGAGACCTGCTGCCGGATCTGACTTTCTTGCTGGACCTGCCGGTAGAGGCAGGCTTAGCGCGCGCCGCTCATCGCGGGGGAGCCGAGCGATTCGAAGCACTGGGTCTCGATTTTCATGAGCGGGTTCGAAAAGGCTTTGTGTTGCTGGCGGCTCAAGAACCGGAGCGTTTTGTGTTGATAAACGCGAGCCTTCCTCCCGAGGAGGTAACGCAAGCCGTCTTAAAGCAGCTAGAGCAAAGACTGGGACTGACCCTGTGAGCCGCAAGAAAGATGAGGCCGCTCTCGCGCCGCATCCGCGACTGACTAGTGATCTGATAGGGCAAGCCGAGGCTGAGAAGCAGCTCATCCGGGCAGTCGAGAGCGGGCGCCTGCCTCACGCTTGGCTCATCTCTGGCCCGCGCGGGATTGGCAAGGCGACCCTCGCATACCGCTTTACGCGATACCTACTTTCCAAAGCCAAGGAGGGGCAGGGCAATCCCCTCTTTTCACCCGCCTCACCGCAGGAAACCCTTGCAGTTTCGATGGATCATCCCGTTTCCCGCCAGATCGCGGCCGGGAGCCATCCGGATGTTTTCGTCCTGGAGCGTGCAGCAAGAGAGGATGGTCGGCTTCCCCGCGATATTGACGTCGCTTCAGTCCGGCAGCTCAACGCCTTTCTTCGGATGACTTCATCTGAAGGTGGGTGGCGCATTGCGATTGTGGATTCGGCCGACGAGATGAACGCCAATGCGGCGAATGCGCTGCTTAAGGTACTGGAAGAGCCGCCCGAAGCGGCGGTGCTTCTTCTTGTTAGCCACGCGCCAGGAAGGCTCCTGCCAACAATCCGATCGCGCTGCCGCCGTCTTGCTCTTACCGATTTGCGTGAGGAGGAGGTGGTTAACCTATTAAGGGGGCACCTTCCTGAAGCCGAGCGGGAACAGTTGGTCCTCCTAGCACGTCTTGCCGAAGGTAGCATTGGGCGCGCTCTGACATTGGCAGAGGAGGGGGGTGCCAGCCTTTATGAAGATCTTCTGGAACTGCTTTCCACCCTTCCCAAAATAGATACGGCTAAGGCCCACGCTTTTGCTGACATGCTGGCCAGGAACAATCGGGAACAACGCTTTCAAACGGCGGCGCAGCTTCTGCTGTGGTGGCTCGGCCGCTTGATAGAGTCTGGAGCCTCCTCTCGCGCGGCAGACCCGGTCATTGGCAGTGAAGGGCAGATCGCCCAGCAGCTCTTGTCCTGGCGTCCGCTTGCGGAGTGGTTGGCTCTGTGGGAAAACCTCGGGCGCCTCTTCGACCAGGCGGAACGCGCCAGCTTGGATCGCAAGCAGGTTATGCTGACCGCCCTTAACCGCTTGGCTGGGCAAGGGCCGGCCGGCGCGGTGTGAACCCTCCAGGAGCCGTCACCGAACGATGTCTGCACAGACAGAGCGCTACTACATCACGACGCCCATCTACTATGTGAATGATGTGCCGCACATCGGCCATGCCTACACGACGCTGGCCTGCGACGTCTTGGCTCGCTTCATGCGTCTCGACGGGAAGGAAGTTTTTTTCCTGACCGGCACCGATGAGCATGGGCAGAAGGTGGAGAAGTCGGCCGCCAAGGCGGGCGAGGAACCCCGAGCCTTCACGGATCGCGTCAGCCAAAACTTCCGCGACCTCGCTAAGGTCCTCAATTTCTCCTACGACGCCTTTATCCGTACGACCGAGGAACGCCACTACAAGTCCTCCCAGGCGCTTTGGGAAAAGCTTGTCGAGGCCGGCGACATCTACCTCGACAAGTATGCCGGATGGTACGCGGTGCGAGATGAAGCCTTCTATGGCGAAGACGAGCTGACTCTTACGGAAGATGGACGTCGCTTGGCACCCTCAGGTGCCGAGGTCGAGTGGGTCGAGGAACCTTCCTACTTTTTCCGCCTTTCTGCCTGGCAGGACCGCTTGCTGGCGCATTACGAGGCAAACCCTGATTTCATCGGTCCAGATAGCCGGCGCAACGAAGTGATCTCCTTTGTGAAGGGGGGATTGCGCGATCTTTCCGTCAGCCGAACCACTTTCCGGTGGGGAATTCCGGTTCCGGGAAATCCTGATCACATCATGTACGTCTGGCTGGACGCACTGACCAACTACATCACCGCGATCGGCTATCCGGATGAGTCGAGCGACAGCTTCAAGCGGTTCTGGCCCGCGGATCTCCATATGGTCGGCAAGGACATCCTTCGCTTTCACGCGGTCTATTGGCCGGCCTTCCTCATGGCCGCTGGGCTGCCGGCGCCACAGCGCATTTTTGCACACGGCTGGCTGCTGAACCGCGGCGAAAAGATGTCCAAATCTCTGGGCAACGTTCTGCGACCACAGGATCTCGTGGAGCGCTATGGGCTCGATCAGGTTCGCTATTACCTACTGCGCGAGGTACCCTTCGGATCCGACGGCTACATCAGCCACGAGTCGATGGTTGCCCGGATCAACGGCGATCTGGCGAACGACTTCGGCAACCTGGCTCAGCGCGTGCTCTCCATGATTGCCAAGAACTGCGGCGGGAAGGTGCCTCAACCCGGGGAGCTTGAGGAGGCCGACAGCCGCTTGCTGACAAAGGCGGCGGCTCTGCTCCCACGCTTGCGCGATCACTACAACAAGCAGGCCTTCCATCGCGCTCTCGAAGCGACCTGGCAGGTGGTGGGTGACGCGAACCGCTATGTAGACGAGCAGGCGCCCTGGGCACTACGGAAGACGGACCAGGCTCGCATGCAGACTGTGCTTTGGGTGTTGGCTGAGACCGTCCGGCGCCTTGCCCTACTCACCCAGCCGGTGATGCCCGACACCGTTGGGAAGATGCTCGACCAGCTGAACGTGGATGAGGCTCAGCGGAGCTTTGCGCATCTGGAGAGCTCATTGGAAGCCGGCACCGCCTTGCCGGCGCCCACCGGGGTATTCCCGCGCTTTACGGAGCCGGAGGAAGAGGCCTGATGCTCGTCGATTCCCACTGCCATCTGGATTACCTGGAGCGGCAGGGAGAGGACCTGGCAGAGATTGTTGCGCGAGCACGGCGGGCCGGGGTCGCGCGACTGGTGACGATCTCGACCAAGCTGAGTGAATTCGATGCGGTTCGGTCGATTGCTGAGCGTTTCGACGACGTTTTCTGTTCGGTAGGGGTGCATCCGCACGAGGCGGCAGAGGAGGGGCAGGGGGACTCCGAGCGCCTCCTCGCGCTTGCCGAGCACCCTAAGGTCGTGGGGATCGGCGAAACCGGGCTGGACTACTTTTATGAGAACAGCCCGCGAGACGCTCAGCAACGCTCCTTCAGAGCGCATATCGATGCTGCACGGCAGAGTGGGCTGCCGTTAATCGTGCACGCCCGCGATGCCGATGAGGATACGATCCAGATCCTTCAGGAGGAGTATCAGCGCGGAGCCTTCCCCGGTCTCATCCATTGCTTTACCGCCGGCCCCGCCCTGGCTCAGGCCGCTCTTTCCATCGGCTTCTTCATTTCACTGGCCGGTGTTCTGACTTTTCGCAAAGCAGAGGACTTGCGGGCAACTGTTCGGGATATTCCTCTGGAGCGCCTGCTGGTGGAAACCGACGCGCCTTATCTTGCGCCCGTTCCCATGCGCGGAAAGCGGAATGAGCCAGCCTACGTGGTTCACACTGCGGAAAAACTCGCAGAAGTCAAAGGAGCGAAGATAGAAGAAGTTACGGAGACTACTTCACGTAACTTCTTTAAACTTTTCCAGAAGGTGCCGGCGCCACAATGAAGGTGACGATCCTTGGCTGCGGTGGATCCGGCGGTGTGCCCTTGGCCGATGGAACGCCAGGCGGCAATTGGGGCCTCTGCGACCCGGCCAATCCTCGTAACCGACGGCGCCGCTGCTCGGTGTTGGTCGAGGTGGAGGGCAGGGCGATCCTGATCGACACCTCACCTGACCTGAGGGACCAGCTACTGGATAACGCGGTCAACCGGGTCGATGCGGTGCTGTTCACGCACCCTCATGCCGACCATCTGCATGGTCTGGACGAACTGCGTGCGCTCTGTAACGCCACTCGCCGTTCGATTCCAGCCTACATCCCGGCACGCAACCATCGGGAATTGACTGAGCGCTTCAGCTACGCTTTCGCTTCCAGCCATACCGGTAGCAAACTCTATCCAGCACTCTATGAGGATCACGTAGTCGCGGATGGCAAGTTCGACCTGCTTGGGCTGTCGGCCACCGCTTTTGCACAAAATCATGGAGCGGTGGATAGCACCGGTTATCGGATAGGCAAGATCGCCTATTCAACAGATGCCAAGGCCCTTAATGAGGCGGCCTTTGTGGCTCTAGAAGGCATTGATTTATGGATCGTCGATTGCCTCCGGGTAAAGCCGCATCCGACCCATTCTCACCTGGAACAGACCCTGCAGTGGATTGAGCGAGTGCAGCCCAAGCGGGCCATCCTTACGCACCTCAATCACACAACAGATTACGAAACTCTGCGCGAAATTTGCCCTCCGGGGGTCGAGCCAGCCTACGATGGGCTGGTTGTGGAAGTGGACTGACTCATGAACAGGGAGCTGCGTACTTTCGATTTCGCTTCCCTGGAAGTGCCGTCGTCACCTAACTGGCATCTGGCGTGCCCGCCGAACTCATCGCAGGCTCATTGCCGTGACATAGCGCCGATCTTCGACGTTGAGCTTTCCGTACTCAGAGCCGTGTTCTTCGAAATCGTGAGCGCAGCGCCACGAGCAGCCTTGATCGCGGACGCCCCGGACGTGAACCGCTACCGCTTCATCCAGAAGAGCCGTGTCTTCAAGTTCGTGGACGAAATTACCGTCGAGTTCGTTGAGCTCGATACGCGACGCTCCAGCCTTCACATCTTTAGCCGGTCACGGAGCGGCTGGTGGGACCTCGGCGTAAACCGCCGTCGCGTACGGCAATGGTTGAAACAGGTCCAGAAGAACCTGGCGCTACAAAAAGCCTGAAGCCACGAGTCTGCTGCTACCGCCCTACTCCCTGCGGAGCCATTTTTTCCATAATATACGTTATGCGCGTTTTGCATCCTGCGCAGCAGGAACCCACGAGGCCCGGCTGACAGGAGGTCGCACTCTACAGAAGCTGGAAATGAACCTCCTTCGGGTCGCAGTCCTTGCCGTTCACAGGCACCATGTCCTGAGGACAGGCCGACATGGCCACGACGCAATCCATCTGTGCCCTGAGAACCACGTGGTCTCCTGGCCTGCTTACTGGAGCCTCGAACGACACAGATCCATCGGGCGCAACAGGAATGTTCATCCAGAGGTTCAAGGGTGCCGGGCATTCCGGCGCCTCGAGACCGATTGCGCGGAAGGCAGCGAAGAGGTTGTCCGTGCAGTTCTCGTGATAGTCCCGACAGCCAAGTGAGGCATAGCGGTAGATGTCGCAGGCCGCGACGAGGGTGTCGTGGATGCCCGGCGAAGTGTCTTTCTCGAAATGCAGGATAGCGCGCCGCCGGTTGCTCACAAGGGAGTCTCCCGCCCGTGGCATAATTCGTCCGAGCGAAGCACGTAGATGTTCCATGGAAAGGAACTCGCGAAGATCCGCCGCATTGAACGCCCAGAAATCGAGAACCTGTGTCCCGTGTGTGTTGATGAGGCGAAGGCTTTGTCCACGGTTCAGCCGCACTGCCCTGCCCTGACGTGCCGGAACTCGTTCCAATGTCTCCATCTCCTAGCCTCCTTGCTCCTGAGGAGACCCCGCATTTTGAACCTTTCATTGGCATAGGCCTGTCCTAGCCAAGAGTGGTACGAGGTGAATCACAGCTATCTTTGGGGGTCTCGCAATCGCGTTCTTTGTCGGGTTGTTCCTGCTGGCCATCCTCTACGTTCCTAGCTCTTTCGCGCAAGAGCCCTTTCTGTCTGAAGTTCGGGTTGAGTTGCGCGGCGGCGATCGCTTGAGCGGCACGATGCTGGAGGAAAACGATGAAGCCATCACGCTGCGAACGCACTTCGGAGCAGAAATTGAGATTCCCCAAGAAGAGATCCTGCGCATTGCCTGGGATGAAGCAGACGATCCGACAGCAGAGGCAACTGCCGAACCTGTTCCGGAAGAAGATGAAGATGAAATCGACATCACTGGCGAACTCGAACTAGGCGCAGCAATTGTCGCCTCGGCGACGAATCGGCGCGACTACCTCTCCCAACTGGATCTCACTTTTCGACGCGGAGCAGACCACCTTCAGCTTCAAGGCGTTATCGATATTCAGAAGGCGGCTGATGTGACGCTGCGCGATCGTAGAGGCGCGGCGATACGTTTCCAAAAGGAGTTAACGGCCCCCTGGTTCACCAACGTCAGCGCCCGCTACTTGCGCGATCCCACCACGGGCCTCAGTCGAAGGACAACGGCGTCTGCCCAGTTCGGCCGCGCCATCTTCGACAATGAGCTTCATAGTCTCACCCTTCGTGCTGGTCCAGGTTTCGCCGACGAGCATCGAACGGACGGGACAGATTGGCGTACACCGTTGATTGGTTGGGGTGTTTCCTATGAGCTCAACTTCACCGGCTTCCTGGACCGTTTCTCTTTCCGGCATGAGCAGGAAGGCAGCGTAGATCCGCGGGGCAAGCCTTTGCGCCTTCTCCTCGACAGCGAGACGGCGCTCCGTTACCGGGTTACCGATAATCTCTTCATCGCCGTTACGGGAACCGTCGAGGTGGACAGCCTATCGCCAGATGAATCCACGACCTTTGATCGACGGGTAGGGTTGCGGCTCGGCTATGGCTGGTAATGATGACACTCGCTGAAACCGGGTGGCAGAGCATCCAGCCTTCATTTCTCCCCTGGCATCCTCTGTTTTCGGCAGCAGTTCAGATTGAGGCCAAACCAGTTTAAACTTGCCGTATGTCTCAACACCCTCCCCCTTCCCTTCCCGCCATCGATCGCCTTCTGGAAGTTATGGCCAAGCTTCGCGACCCAGAGGCTGGCTGCCCCTGGGACGTGGAACAAAGCTTTGCAACCATCGCGCCCTATACGATCGAAGAAGCTTATGAAGTCTACGACGCCATAGAGCGGAAAGATCGAGACTCGCTTCGAGACGAGTTGGGAGATCTTCTGTTGCAGGTTGTCTTCCACTCCCGCATGGCCGAGGAAGAGGGCAGCTTTGATTTTCACCAGGTCGCGGAAGCGATCACACGCAAGTTGATCGAACGACATCCTCACGTCTTCGGTGAAACTTGCTATTCGGATCTGAATGAACAAAGCCGCAGCTGGGAGGAAATTAAGGCCGCCGAACGGGCAGCCAAGGGAGAAGAGGGTGCGCTCGACGGTGTGCCCCTTGCCCTGCCCGCTCTGCTACGCGCTTACAAACTTCAACGCCGAGCTGCGCGGGTCGGATTTGACTGGCCTGAGGTAAAGCCTGTGCTCGAGAAGGTTCACGAGGAGATGGACGAGTTGAAGGCAGAGATGCTCGCCGGTAGTGAGCAAGATCGACTGGAAGAAGAGCTGGGCGATATGCTCTTCTCCATGGTCAACCTGGCCCGTCACCTGAACATCGAACCAGAAGCGGCGCTCCGCCGCGCCAACCGGAAGTTTGAAGACCGTTTCCGAACAGTTGAGGCAGAGATTTCGGCCGAAGGAAAGTCACTCGATGCTTGCAGCCTTGAACGACTTGAGACCGCCTGGCAGCACGCCAAGCGCAGATCGTTCACTCCCTAGAACCAGACAGGAGCCAACTAGCCAATGATAAGCCCGGTTAATGCATCAGATCTCACGGTGTTGATTACAGGAGCGAGCTCTGGCTTCGGCGCTGCCGCCGCTCGACGCTTTGCCGAAGCGGGCGCAAAAGTGATCGCAACGGGTCGGCGTCAGGACCGCCTGGAGGATCTCAAGAAAAGCTTGGGAGAGCGCGTTCATGTGGCCACTCTGGACGTCCAGAAGCGCGAGGACATCGATCGCTGCCTAGCAGAGCTGCCCGCCGCCTATGGCGAGATCGATGTTCTTGTAAACAATGCGGGGCTTGCGCTCGGTCTGGAGCCGGCGCAGGAGGCGGTCATGGAAGACTGGACCACCATGATCGACACCAACATAAAGGGCCTGATTTACGCAACACGGGCCATCCTGCCGGGGATGGTCGCAAGGGACCGCGGTCACATCATCAATATCGGCTCAGTCGCTGGCAACTACCCCTACCCTGGCGGCAACACCTATGGTGCCACCAAGGCTTTCGTGAAGCAGTTCTCCCTGAACCTCCGCGCGGATCTCCTGGGTAAGAATGTACGGGTGACGAATATCGAACCCGGCATGGCAGAAACCGAGTTCTCGCAGGTCCGCTTCAAAGGCGATGACGCCCAGGCATCGCAAGTTTATAAGGGCGTTCAGCCAATGCGGGCGGATGACATTGCCGAAGCCATCTTCTGGGTGGCGACCCTGCCGCGCCACGTGAACATCAATCGGCTAGAGATGATGCCGGTAATGCAGGCCTTTTCACCTTTCTCAGTACACCGCCAGTAAAAGGGGAACCGCGCATCAGAGCGGGATCGAACCTGCTCTGGTGCCCTAACCCCATTTCACTCAAACTTGAATAGAAAATTCTCGCCGCAGATCCGCGTATTCGGCGCCGGTTGAGCTTTCACTCAAACGACCGACTCTCCGCCTAGCAGCCTGCCGTGCAGGGCACGCCAGGCTTCTTCGCTGGGGGCCATCAGCAGGCCAGGCGCGGCGTGATCACGAGGGCCGTAGCTCTTTCCTGTAAGCAGGCGGGCCGCTCCGCCCGCCTCCTGGTGCAGGAGGACTCCGGCGCAGTGATCCCAGGGTTTGGTCTTGGTAAAGAGCGCGAAGTCGCTTTCGCCTCGCATCAGCCGAAGATACTCCTGCCCTGCGCATCGCAGGGATCGATGGGTGTTCACCCGCGAACGATTCCGTTCAAGAAGGCGACCTATCTCTGGATGGGCGTAGTTCCCAAAATGCAATGTGCCGCGTAACGTCTTCACGTCCCTCTCGGCGCTGATGCGCACTTTCTCGCCGTTCAAATAGGTGCCCTCCCCTCGCCCGGCTACGGCCGTTCGCTTCCCAAGGGGATCGTGTATCCATCCCGCAAGAATCTCATGCCCCCGTGTAAGCGCGACCATCACAGCAAAGGCCGGTCGACCGTGGGCGAAGTTCGTAGTCCCATCGATCGGATCGATGATCCAAACAAAGTCATTTCCAGTAACACGATCAAGGACTGTCGCGTCCTCCTCCACCGCCTCTTCGCCCACGACAAGTGAGCCGGGAAGCAACTCAGGGAGCCGCTCCGCAAGGCGCGCTTCAACAGCCAGGTCGGCGACAGTAACGAGATCACCTGCTCTTTTCTCGCGTACATCGCCATCCTTGAGCGCACGAAAACGGGGAAGCGCTTCTTCCTCAGCGACTTCCCGGATTACAGCCGTTACACGTTCAATATCTGGGAACATCTCGTATTCATCTTTCATAAAGCTGATGAAGGAGTGAACAAGCAACCTCCTCAACGGCAAAGGGGCCGCGAGTTCTACCCGCGGCCCCCAAACATAGAACAGCAGAAGCTGGCTGAGCTTAGAAGCCCATACCACCCATGCCGCCCATGCCACCCATACCGCCCATGTCAGGCATGCCGCCAGAGCTTTCCTTCGGCTCAGGGCGATCTGCGATCATGGCCTCGGTGGTGATCATCAGGCCGGCCACGGAGGCAGCGTCCTGCAGGGCCGTGCGGACCACCTTGGTCGGGTCGACAATGCCGGCCTGAACCAGGTTGGTGTACTCGCCAGCCTGTGCATCATAACCCCACTCGACGTCATCGCTTTCGAGCAGCTTGCCGGCAATGACGGCGCCGTCCTGGCCAGCATTATCGGCAATCTGGCGAACCGGTGCCTGAATGGCGCGTCGAACGATGCCCACACCCACCTGCTGGTCGTTGTTTTCGACCTGGAGGCTATCGAGAGCCTTGAGGGAGTAAAGGAGCGCGGTACCGCCGCCCGGCACGATGCCTTCCTCGACCGCCGCACGGGTGGCGTGGAGGGCGTCGTCGACGCGGTCCTTCTTCTCCTTTACCTCGACTTCGGAAGCACCGCCGACGCGGATGACGGCAACGCCGCCAGCCAGC
>Ga0079223_10002117_pt1 | contig 12175 bp, 2 predicted proteins | sample Stecom2011_FD_75072 | JGI IMG/M metagenome (GOLD analysis project Ga0079223, IMG submission 75072) | Agricultural soil microbial communities from Utah to study Nitrogen management - Steer compost 2011 | ecosystem: Environmental > Terrestrial > Soil > Agricultural land | place: USA: Utah...
CCGGAAACCGGTGTTTCCTCCGGTACAGGCGAAGGCGGCTGATTCACGCTCTGCTCCAGAGAAAACCCGCTGAAAATTTCCCGGTTTACTGAAAGACCGGGGAACAGAAGGCTGATTCCCGCATCAAGCGTATAATGGTTATACCAAATTCCAGCTCCAGCCTTCTTCGTGACCGCACCTAACCGCAGGCAGAAGGCGGCGCGCCCAGGCGGGTCATACCAATAGTCCAGGAGGAGATTGGGTTTCCCGCTCTTGAAACCGTGAGAAACCTGGAGCAGATACGAATGGCGTTCCAGAACGTCCATACCTCCGGTCATGATCCCAAGCCGCAGGCCTTTGGCGGCATCTTCTTCTATAACAGGCAGCCAGTATTTGGGCTTTAGGGTCTGAAGGGGGCTGTATTTTCTTACCGGGTATTTTTCCGTTTCAAGACTGGTAGGGGTGCTGATCGCAACTGCGGGAGGTGTTTCCACCGCAAAGGATACTTGCTCCCAAGAAAGATCCTCCCGGCGCACCCGGGCCAGGCGGTAACCCTCCGCCCCGTAGGCCATTATGACCAGTTCTTCTCCCCTGGGCGCAGGAGCGGGAGTAAAAAAACCCGTCAGCGTACTGGTGAGTTTTTGCAAAACCCCTGTAGCCGGGGCTAAGGCATAGATATTATGCGTACCATCGCGATCAGAGTCAAAAAGGATATATTTGCCATCCGGGGTAAAAACCGGGTTGCGGTTATTGGCCTGGTCACAGAGGAGCAGGCGGAAATCGGACCCGTCATGTTTTAGGAGGGCAATCCCATGGTAGCCGCCGGGGAACCAGACCCCCACCGCCAGTTCCTCCCCGTCCAGGGAGAAGACCGGGGTGGCAAATTGCATTTCCCTGCTGCCCGCATATATTATCCCGCTCTCATCAGTGGCCGGGTCGTACCCGCATAAATAGGTCTCCAGGTTGTCATAGGCTACATAAACCAGACGATCGCCCGCAGGGAACCAAGCCGGGTCTTTGGCCCGGGCCCCCCGGGTTAACCGTCTCTCCTCTCCCCGTTCCAGATCGTAAAGGTAAATATCGTTATATAGCCTTTCTTCGTCAACATAGTCCGGTTTGGTATAGGCCAAATAGCGCCCGTCAGGAGACCAGGCCGGCCGCGAGGTAACCCTCCCTGCCACCAGTTGTTGGTCTTCACCGGATAACAAATCACGCAGGTAAAGGCCGGGGTAAAATGTCTTTTTCCCCAGGGTTATATAGGCAAGACTCTTCCCGTCCGGACTGAAAGCAGGTTGCGCTGCCAACACCGAGCCGGTCAATTCTTCAAAAGTTGTGAGCCCGCCGGCTGCCAACTCTGCGGCCTGGGCTTGGTAGCGTTCTTCCAAATCCCGGCGCCATTCCTCCCAGAAAACCCGGGGGGAAAGGCCTAAACTTCTGGTTAGTGCCGAAAAAAGACCAATCGTCCGCAAACTGCCGGCGCTTTGGTTAATTGCCGCCAATTTTTCTTCTCCGTACCGCCGGGCGATATAATCCACCAGTGACCAGCCGTAAAGATAGGCTGTTCCCGCCGGCTGCCAGTTGTCCAGTGAATAAATACCAAGCATCTGGTCGAAGGTGGGAACTGTATCCGTAAGGACCGCTGTCCGGAGAAACATATCGTAATAAGGATCCACGCCCCGCCCGCCGCCGGTATTAACCGTCTCCGCATAGACGGCAAACCCTTCAATATACGCGTTTGTGAGGGTAAAATTCGGGGTGGTTAAATAAGGTACCCGTCCAAAAATCCTGCGCAGACCGGCGATAGCTCCCCCGTTCATATCCAAGTGCAGGATATGGGCATACTCATGGGTCAGCACCAACCGCAGCCAGCTTTCAACCTTCATGCTAAGGCCGGAGGTCCATCCCGTCTCTCCTGTAGGAGAAACCAGATAAATCCCGATCCGGTTATAATAGCTTACGTCAGCAAAACCGTTGGCAAAATCGGAGGTCTCAAGAAGATGGATCTCCGTACGCCCCGCGGGCTTATGCCCGATCCGTTCCGTAAGCGTGGCGTGGATCTCTTCGGCGATCCCCGCCACCTGGGCCGCAGTCTCTTCTGCATGTGGATTGTCGCGAAAATGAATATTAAAATGCGGCGTCTCCATGGTCAGCATTCCGGCAACCGCCGGCTTGCCGGTTGCGGCCAGGAATAACCCAAACATGAAGATAGAGATAAAAATCGATTGTCGCCTATGCCAAAAGACTTTCACTAAATCACTCCCTTGCGCACGCAGGGGGTGTGCGCGTCTCCCTGATGGTCTTCTCCCGATTGCACGTTTGTTGTGGCAGTCTTTTCTGAGGGGCGCGCACCTCTGTGTACCCGTAAGTTGCTTTTTAACCGGCATGACTTTTCCGCCGGAGAAGGCCGGAGGAACGGATCCGATCAACACGGTCAGCCCAGGGTTACTTCGACCTCGTTCTCTTCCGCCGCCTCTGCATAGGGGATGAGGTTCCCCGGAAGAACCCTGCCGTTTACTTTAAGTTCTTTCACACCGTAACCGGTACGGGACGGATTTTTCACCTTAATCCGGAAGGTTTTCCCCCGGCAGATCCTGGTCGCCTCGAAGCCGTCCCACTCCGCCGGGATGCAGGGGTCGATGACCAGGCCGTCGTAGTCCGGGCGTATCCCCAGGATATACTGGGAAACCGCGACAAAGCTCCAGGCGGCGGTCCCGGTCAGCCAGGAATTGCGGGCCCGCCCGAAATGATACTGGTGGTCGATGCCGGTGATGAACTGGGCATAAACATAGGGCTCCATTGTGTAAAGATCCGCCCGGTCGTTCTTGGCGGCCGGCAGGAAGGAGGTGTAGAGGGCAAAAGCCTTGTCGCCCCGGCCCAAGAGGCACTCGGCAATCACCGCCCAGGTGTTGGCATGGCAGAAAATCCCCGCATTTTCCTTAAGGCCCCCAGGAAAGCTGGTGATGGCCCCGATCTCGTTGTCGGTCTCCCGGTAAGCCGGGTGGTTCAAGACAATGCCGTGCTCGGTTACGAGATAACGGTGCATACTGTCCAAAGCCATGCGGGCTTTTTCCCCGGTGGCGGCTCCGGAAAAGACCGCCCAGGATTGGCTGTTGAGGAAGATCTTCGACTGCTCGCTCTCCCGCCCGCCCAGTTTGCGGCCGCTGTCCAGGTAACCCCGGAGAAACCACTCCCCGTCCCAGGCATGGGTATCGAGGAGTTCCTTGATCCCGGTCCGTCGCTCCGTGAAGAGTTGCACATCGGCATCCTTCCCCGTCCTCCGGGCCAACTCAACAAATTCGGTCAAAGCCCGGTAATAGAGGAAAGTACTCCAGATGCTTTCCCCTTTCCCCTTTAAATTGATACAGTCGTTCCAATCAGCTGCCAGGCCCAGCAAAAGCCCGTGGGGCCCCCGCTTTTCCCAGGAGAATTCAAGGGCCCGCCGGAGATGCTCGTAAACGGTGGCCTCTTCCCGGTCGGCAAAAGGTACCACCTCTTCAAGAATGGCAAAATCACCGGTCTCTTTAATATAGGCGGGTACAGAAAGGAGCAACCAAAGGTGGTCGTCGGAGAAGATCCGCCCCGGTTCCGGGATATTGTGGGACCCCTGGCTCCAAGAGAGGGGCTGGAAGCCGTGCATGGCATAACCCTCGGATAATTGCCCTTTGAGGAGCACCAACAGTTTCTCCCGGACCAGATCCGGGATGGCGTGGACCACACCCAGGGTATCCTGGTTGGTATCGCGGTAGCCGATGCCGTCGCGGCCGCCGGCTTCATTAAAGGAAGCCGAACGGGACCAGTTGAAGGTGGTGTGGCACTGGTACTGGTTCCAGATATTCACCATGGTGTCCACCACCGGCGACGGTGTTTTGCACCCGTAGTTGGCCAGGCGCTTCCGCCAGTACTCCTGCAGGGCGGCAAAGTCTTTTCCCACCGCATCAGGGTGGGAGTAATAATCCCGGATCTCCCGTCCGGTGGTCCGGGCATCGCCGACCCCGACAAGAAAGACCGCCCGCTTTCTCGTACCGGGAGCCAAAACGAAACGGTTTTGCAGGACAGCGCAGGCATTACCGCCGACGGCAATCGAATTGCCACAGGATCCCTTCTCCACCGCCACCGGTCTCCCCTCATCCCGGTAAGGACCGATAAAAACCTCCCGGTCGGTATCAAAACCGGTCACCGGCAGCACCGAAGCCATAAACCCTTTATCCTCTTCACCCCCGGGCCAGCGCAGGGTATAGTCGATAATCCCGTCGCCGTCATAGCCCATCCGGCAGGTATATAAAATGTACTGGAAATTTATTAAATCCTGGTCTATATGCCAAAAACACCATTCGGCATAAGGGAAGAGAGAAAGGTCGCGTTCCTGGCCGGAAAGGTTCTCCACCTCAACCTCCCAGATCTCCAACGGGCGGTCAACCGGGACAAAGACCCGGTAGTTGGTTTTTATCCCGTCATACTCACTTTCAAAACAGGTATAACCCAGCCCGTGCCGGCAAACCGACCGGTATTGCTCAAGGGGCTTGGCCACCGGTTGCCAGGTGGCGGACCAATAGTCCCCGCTCTTGTGGTCGTGGAGGTAAATATACCGGCCTGGCCGGTCCATGGGGATACTGTTAAACCTGAACCGCAGCATCCTCCCGCTTTTAGGCGAACGGTAGAAAGAGTATCCCGCCGCATTATTGGAAATAATTGCGCAATAATCCATCGTGCCCAAGTAATTAATCCAAGACATGGGCGTATCCGGCCTTTCAATTACATACTCCCCCCGCTGATCGTCGAAATATCCATATCGCACCCAAATCCCTCCCCATTCATAATCAACTTACGTTTATTCGCGAAAAAACCTTGATTACCTTCTTTTAGAATAAACAAAGAAAGAAGAACCTCTTTACCAAAGGCAGAACCATACCACTCCCCAGGTATCATTCTTATTAAATAAAACGCGTAAAACACCGCGCCCGCCCTCCCTTTGACAGCAGGAAATATCTATCTGGTGGAGAAAGAAAATAACAATGAAATAAAATATTGTCAATTATCCGGTCCCTATATATATTGCGCGCACGCGATGCCCTATGTTCAGGGCCCTTATCCATTGAGGAGGTGCAAGCCATGGCTGCTGTGATTGTTGGGAAGAAACATAAGAAGATTTTATGGTTGCTCTTGCCTTTCGTAGTTCTGTTTTTCCTGGCCGTAGTTTTTCTCCTTAGCAAAGGATTGGTTTTGGGCGGCGACAGTATCCGCCTGGTCGAGACGCGGCCTGCCGGTGATGTTGACCTGCGCTCCAATCTGACCTTTACCTTTTCCAGACCGGTGGTGGCCGAGGAGGAGGTTGGAAAAACCATCGACCGGCCGCTGGTGCAGTTCACTCCGGAGGTCCCGGGTAGATTCCGGTGGGTTTCCCGGAAGGAACTGCTCTTTCTCCCGGAAATCCCCTTCCGGCCTTCCACTTCCTACAGTGCGGAGGTTAACCCCGGTCTCTTCCTGGCTGAACGGCAGAATTTCGCCGGCCGCCGGAAGATTGAGTTTTCCACCCCGCGGATAAATGTGGAAAGCGCGGCGATCAATTTGAAAACGCCGCAACCGCCGGCAACAAAAGGTTTGGTGGCGGAGATCCGGATGGTCTTCAACCACCCGGTCGACCACGAAGAACTCCAAAAGCACTTGCAATTACGGTTCCAGGACGGCCAGGCCATCGGCTATCACCTCCAAAACCAAGAGAACGGCCGGTCTTTCCTTTTCCTCAGCGACCCTCTGACCCGCACCGACAAGCAGCAGGTTGTCGAGTTGCTCCTGCCGCGGGGTTTCCGGGGGCGTGAAGGCGACCTGGGCCTGGCCGATGATTTCAAAATAACCCGGGTGATCGGGGAGAAGAAAACCCTGGCGGTCACCGGTGTCGCACCGCAGAATGATGAGACCTCGCTTTGGATTGCCCTGAACTTTTCAGAACCGCCGGAACTTGATTCCATCGCCAACTTTATTCAGATCCGGCCGGAGGTCTCTTTCCGGGTAGAGGGAAAGGGCAATACGGTCCTGCTCAGAAGTAACGGTTTTCAACCGCATGCCAGCTACACTATGACAATCCTGGCCGGTATGCCCGCCCTCGATGGTTACCCGCTGGCCCGCGATTTCTCCCAGGTTGTCACCTTTAGTGATCTGGAACCCAGCCTTAACTTTAACTCCCCCGGGCGGTACCTTTCCAGCCGCGGCCATCTTAACCTGGGCCTGGAAACGGTCAACGTGGACCGGGTGAACCTGGAAATCCGCAAGATCTACAGGAACAACCTGGTGACCTTTTTTAATAACTCCGACTACTATGCGGCTTATTACTCGTATGGCATCTCCCATATGGGCAAGGTCATCGAATCAGAGGTGATCGAGATCCCCAGCGCCAAAAACCAGGTGGTAACCACACCAATCAGCCTTGGCGAATACCTGACCGGCGCCCACCGCGGGTTTTTCCAGGTAATCGCTTATGATCATGATTACCGTTGGCGCCGGGACCTGAAAAATGTGTTCATCACCGACCTGGGGATGGTCGCCAAGATGAGCGGCGACGACCTCCTGGTCTGGGTCAATTCCCTCACGGATCTGAAACCGAAACCCCGGGTCAGCGTAACCCTCTTCAGCAAGAATAATCAGACCATGGCCACAGCCACTACGGACAATCAAGGGGTTGCCGTCTTCCGCAACCTCAGAACGATACGGGAAGAGTTCGAGCCCTTTATTATCCTGGCCGAAGAAGGAGAGGACTTTTCCTTTATCAAGTTTAATGACAGCCGGATCGCCATGGCCGATTTCGATACCCGCGGCCGTCCCACCCTGGAAAAGGGGTACGAGACCTTCATCTACATGGACCGGGATATTTTCCGCCCCGGGGATACCGCCAACCTGGTCACGGTCGTCCGTGGCCCGCAAGTCACGGTCCCGCCGGAGTTTCCGGTCCGTTTGGAGATCCGCCAACCCGACGGCCAGGTTTTCCGGGAATTACTGGGTAACACCAGGGACCAGGGGATCTGTGAGTTTTCGTTACCCATTCCCGAATACGCACAAACCGGCAAATATTCGGTACGGGCGCTTATTGCCGAAGAGGCCACCGGTTCCGCTTCTTTCAGTGTGGAAGAGTTTATGCCGGACCGGATTAAAGTGACGCTCACCGCCGACCGTTCCACCTACTCCCCGGGAACCCGGGCTACCCTCCTGGTGGAAGGGGTCAACCTTTTCGGCCCGCCCGCTGCCGGGCGCCGGGCCGGGGTCAAGGTGACCCTGGAGGCAAAGGATTTCCGCCCGGCCGGTTATGGTTCATACACCTTTGGCGACCGCGAGCGGAGTTTTACCCCCATTCACCAGGAATTAGGTGAAAAAACCCTGGATGAAGAGGGACGTGCCGAATTTTCCTATATATTCCCAATGGCGCTCGCGCCCCCTGCCATAATTAACGCCATCTTCCAGGCTACCGTCAGCGAAGAGGGCGGCCGGGCGGTCAGCGCTTACCAGAGCGTTGAACTTTACCCCTACCGCCGGTATATCGGGATCAAGCCGCTCAGCGAGGGGTACGGGCAAGTTGGCAATGAATACGCCGCCGGTTATGTGGTTCTGAACAGGGAAGGCCAGCCCATCGAGGCCTCCAGCCTGGTGGCGGAGGTTTACCGCATCACCTGGCAGAGCGTATACCGGCGGGATGCGGAAGGCCGTTACCGTTTCCAGTCGGTAGAGGAAAAGATAAAGGTCCACAGCGAAGAGTTGCCGGCCGCCAGCGGGGAACAGGTCTTCCGGTATATCCCCAAGGATTACGGGCGCTACCAGATCGTCATCCGCGACACCATGGAACAAGGCGTCCAGGCCTCCCTGAGTTTTTACGCCAGCGGCTGGGGCTTTGCCCCCTGGGCGATGGATAACCCGGACAAAGTCCAGCTTACCCTGGAGAAATCCTCCTACCGTCCGGGGGAGACCGCACAGGTCCAGATTAAAGCGCCCTTTACCGGCAAGGCACTGGTAACCGTAGAACGCGAAAAGGTCTACAGTTACCAGATGATCGACCTGCCGGAGAATACCGGGGTGGTCTCCATTCCGGTAAAAGAAGAGTACCTGCCCAATGTTTATGTCACCGTCCACCTGCTCCGGACGCCCGGCGACCGGGATAAAACTACTCCAGCCAGGGCTTTTGGTACTGTCTCCCTCCCGCTGGCGACCTCCGGGCAAAGGCTGGCCCTGCACCTGGAAGCGCCGGATGAGATCCGGCCGCACACAGAGATCAAAGTAAAAATAGCCGTGCCGGGAGCCGGGGAAGGAACCCGGCTGACCTTGGCGGCGGTCGACGAAGGGATCTGCCAGTTGACCGGCTACACCGGGCCTGACCCGATGGGGTTCTTCTATGGGAAAAAACAACTGGCGGTTGCCAGTTATGATCTTTACGGGATGCTCCTGCCGGAGGTGGAACCGGCGATGACGCCAGGACCACCCGCAGGCGGCATGGCGGATGAGGACGCCGCCCGGAGGCGTCATCTGACCCCGGTCTCCCTCCGCCGGGTGATCCCGGTCTCCTTGTGGTCGGGAATCCTGACCCTCAATAAAGAGAAAGAGGCCGAAGTCAAGTTAAAAATCCCTCAATTCAACGGGACCCTGCGTCTGATGGCCGTGGCCTTTGATGGCGACAAGTTCGGGGCGGCCCAAGAAAAGCGGATTGTCCGGGAGCCGGTGGTGCTCACGCCGACCTTCCCCCGGTTTGTCGCACCGCGCGACCGGTTTACTGTTCCGGTCTCTGTCTTCAACGGCACGGGGGAAACCGGTGAATTCCAGCTTTCCCTGGCGGCCGACGGCCCGGTTACCGTGACCGGCCCGGCAAAGCAAAGCCTGCGCCTGGCGGCAGGGGAAGAAAAAAATCTCCTTTTCACCCTGGAGGCCGGAGAAGCCATTGGCAAGGTCAGTTTCACTTTGACCGCTTCCGGCAAGAATGTACAGGTGGAGCATACTGAAGAATTGCCGGTCCGCCCGCCGGTACCCTTCACCCAGCACCTTTTCTCCGGGACGGTCACCGCTGATCAGCCCCTGGTGGTAAAGGTTGAGGATGAGTGGTTCCCCGGTACGGAGGAGTACACCCTGACCCTGGCCCCCTTCCCTGATCTGCAATTGGCCGGGAGCCTCCGTTACCTGCTGCAGTACCCTTACGGCTGTCTGGAACAGATCACCTCCAAGATCTTCCCCCTGCTCTACTTCGACGACCTGGCGCGGATCGCCGGCAGCGACGTTTTTAAAGGCGGGAACGCCGCCACCTTCCTGCAGGCGGGGATCGAAATCATCGAAAGCATGAGCCTGCGGGATGGGAGCTTTCTCTACTGGCCGGGCGGTACCTACGGTAACACCTGGAGCTCGATCTATGCCACGCATTTCCTGGTGGAGGCGCGGAAGGCCGGTTACGCCGTGGCCGACCGGGTATATAGAAACGCCCTTTCCTACATGCAATTCCTGACGAAAGGGAGCGATGACAAGGCCCATGCTTTGCAATGCCGGGTCTATGCCTTGTATGTCTTGAGCCTCGCCGGCCGGCCCCAGTTGAGCACCATGGCCTATATCAAAAACCACCAGTTCAGCAAGTTGAGCCATTACTCCCGTGCCCAATTGGCCGCTGCCTACTTTTATGCCGGCGACCGGGAAACCGCCATGTCTCTACTGCCGGCAACCACCGCCGCTTCCTCGGGACAACGCCGGGAAACCGGTGGCAACTTCAACTCCCCGGTCCGCGCCGACGCCATTATCCTGAGCGCCCTGGCTGATATTGACCCGGAGAACACCGCCACCTACCGGCTGGTGAACCGGTTGAACCAGGCGGCGAAACCGGGGCGCTGGGGTACGACCCAGGAAAATGCCTTTGCCATGATGGCCCTGGGGAAAATTGCCCGGAAAAAGACGGCCGGGAATTACAAAGGCGAAGTCCTCCTCGACGGTTCGGTCATAGCCCGTTTTGACAGTGATAAAGAGTTTAAGCTCAGCGAAGCCCGTCTCGCCCAGGGCGAACTGACCGTCAGGATCGAGGGTGAGGGCGAGTGCTACTATTTCCTGAACAGCAGCGGTGTCCCGCGACGGCTGACCGTTTCCGAGTACGACCGGGGCCTCACTGTTCGCCGTGAATACCTGGACCGGACCGGTAGACCGCTGGCGCCGGATCGGATCACCCAGGGAGATCTGGTAATTGCCGAGATTACCTTGGTCGCCATGGAAGATAACCTGGAGAATATCGCCATTGTCGATCTCCTTCCCTCCGGGCTGGAGATCGAAAACCCCCGCCTCCAGTCGCGGGAAAGCATCCCCTGGCTGGCCCGGAAGGATGATTTCCCTGTCGACTACATGGATATCAGGGATGACCGGTTGCTCCTCTTCACCAGCCTCCGGAAGGCGGGGACCTACCGGTTCTATTACGCCCTGCGGGCGGTGGCCTGTGGCGAATTCTTCTTACCGCCAATCAAGGCGGAATGCATCTATGAGCCGGAAATCCAAAGCGTGGCCGGCAGCGGCTACCTGGCTGTCATCCCACGCGGCGCCGGCTCCGGGGAAGATGCGGAGCAGTGACCGGAAATAACGACATGGAGTAGTGACCGGAAATGACCAGGAAACAAAGGGAGAACAGAAGAATCTCTTCGTATCTTTCGCTTTTCCTGTCGCATCTTTCCCTTTTCCTTGCCCGGGCTCGCCGGGCGCCGGGGTGGCCGGCCAGGGTCGCGCACCCATGTGCCCGTGACGGAAATGCAGAGAGTTTACTGGAGAAGATTAGTACACGCACGTGGGTAAGAATGGGGGAAATGAAAAGACGCCTGGCCGGTGTCACGCCTTCGCACGCGTGGGCGTGCGCGCATACCGCGTGTGCGCGCGCGTGGGCAAAAATGGGGAAAAAGGGAAAGCGGCTGACCGCCGCTGTTCTCCTCTTCTTCTTCCTTTTTTGCCTGGCCCAGCTTATCCTGGCACTGACGCCTTTCCCGGAAGAGGCGCTCCTTCGCCCCACGGCCACCCTGGTCTTTGACCGCCAGGGCCGGCTGTTGCGGACCTTCACTTCCGAGGACGAAAAATGGCGGTTCCAGACACCGCTGGCCCGGATCTCCCCGGAGCTCCGGAAATTTCTGGTCTTCTACGAAGACCGCTGGTTTTTCTGGCACCCCGGGGTCAACCCCTTTTCTTTCCTGCGCGCCGCTTACCAGAACTTGCGCGCCAAAGCCATTGTCGCCGGGGGATCGACCATCAGTATGCAGATCGCCAGGATGATGGAGCCAAAACCCCGGACCTGGACAGCCAAGTTCCGGGAGGTCTTCCGCGCCTGCCAACTGGAACAGCGGTACAGCAAAAAAGAACTGCTGGAGATCTATTTCAACATGGCCCCGTACGGGGGGAATATTGAAGGGGTGGCCGCCGCCTCCTGGCTCTATTTTGGGAAGGAACCGTCGGACCTGAGCATCGCTGAAGCCGCCCTCCTGACCATCTTGCCCAAATCGCCCAACCGTTACCGGCCGGATCTCCACCCCGGAGAGGCCCGGCTAGCCCGGGACCGGGCGCTCGCCCGTTTTTACCGGCATGGCCTCTTGACGGCTGATGAATACCACCGGGCCCTGCTGGAAGAGGTGCCCGGGGAACGGAGCCCCCTCCCCTTTATTGCCCCCCATTTTGCCCAGGAGATGAGGAACCGCCACCCGGCGGAGGCCCGGATCTATACCAGCATCGACCGGGACCTCCAGCTTTTCTGTGAAGAATTGCTGGCCGCCCATATTGCCGGCTTGCGCCCGGAGGGGATCACCAACGGTGCGGTGGTGGTCCTGGATAACCGCACCCATGAACTGCTGGCCGCTGTCGGGTCCGTCAATTTTTTTGACGAGCGTACCGGAGGGCAGGTCAACGGCTATCTGGCTCCCCGGTCGCCGGGTTCGGCCTTAAAACCTTTTCTTTACGTCCTGGCATTGGAGAAGGGGCTGATCACCCCCGCCCAGTACCTGGAGGATGTACCCGTAGATTACAGCGGTTTTTCCCCGATCAATTTTGACCGCACCTATAATGGAATAGTTACCGCCAGGGAAGCTCTGCGACGTTCCCTGAATGTGCCTGCCGTCAATCTCCTGGCCCAACTGGGCGAGAACGGGCTCCACCAGCTTTTGCGCAGGGCTGGCCTCTCCACCATCATTCACCCGGCGGAGCAAAAGCTGGTGGAGCCCGTTCTCGC
>Ga0079223_10002118_pt1 | contig 12175 bp, 11 predicted proteins | sample Stecom2011_FD_75072 | JGI IMG/M metagenome (GOLD analysis project Ga0079223, IMG submission 75072) | Agricultural soil microbial communities from Utah to study Nitrogen management - Steer compost 2011 | ecosystem: Environmental > Terrestrial > Soil > Agricultural land | place: USA: Utah...
GATATGACCCTTATTTTTCCCATAGACTAAAAGGTAAGCTCTATTATTATATTTGAAAAAAATTCTACAAAAAATAAGCTTTTATTGTTAACTATAATTCAGCCAACAAGATACAACACTTTAAGCACCAAAAAAATGGGTATAATAAAACCTATGAAAGTTTCCTAATTCTTCCCGCTCACTTAATTGGAAGGATTCAAATGGAAGCCGATTCCGATAAAAAATCGGACTTTATCGATGTTATTCACCCAAGAAGCATCAAAACTAATTGGACCTAAAAGGGAGTTATACGAAAAAGTAGCTCCTCCAGACATTAAAAGGCTAGTTTCAGTTAAACCTGTCCAATCTCCTTTGGGAGAAAAGGCATCTCCAATATAGTCGGTGAAATTTCCAAATCCGACCGAAGCAATATCAAAATGTGGGGTGATGTAGAAATTGTTCATCGCCCTAAATTGCAATCCTAAATTGAAGGTCACGAACTGACTTACTCCCAGTTCCTCTTCTTGCAATCCGGGGAAATCGTAAAACTCACTTCGGGGACTAATAACATTTCCACCCAAAAAGTATCTCGAATTCAATGTGAGATCGGAAAACGAAAAATCATTTCCTCTTTCCACATCCTCAAAAATAAAATGTCCCGATGCGCCAATAATACTTGTCAATCTTTCCGAAAGGCGAAATCTTTGTTCATAATCCAACCCTACCCTAGTAAATCCGTTGGTCGCCCCGTTAAAGTTGGGAATTTCTGGATCTGAGAATTCCACGTGCAACTTACTGTGTAAGGACCTGCCAAAAAATCCTTTTAAAATCGTGCCTTCGGTGGCAAAAAGAACTTTGTTCATCCCGTTAAAATTATATTGGGCATAAAGTTCAATATCATAATTACTAAATCTACTGAATTTAAAAATATTCTCTGTGACATCAGCTTTGATTGCAGGTTTTATTCTGGTATCATGGTACTTTAATCCGAGACCCACATAACTCCTCATCTTGTTCAGATTCCTGTTAAACTGGTTATCGAAGGCATAATATCTGTTGCGAACATTTTCCACATATTGGCCCTGGAGAAATACCTTCTGTCTCAGTTGTTGTCCATACAATTCCGTTCGCCACCACCAATTCCGAGCACGTCCGAAATTCTTTTGATATTGGAGCCGGAGTTTTGGCTGTTCGGCTATATCGGCGGTAACTAGTAGTCGCGATGCATTTCCAATGATATTTCTTCCCGTATAATTGCCAATAATTCCAATCCCGTGATATCCATCATAATGAAGACCTCCCTTTACCTGATGGGGAGACCTTTCAATCCCATTCAGCTGGAGCGCAACCGTCGTGTCCCTTATAATTAGATCATACGCCATTTGCTCAAAAAGGGTTGTTCCCATAGCTCTATTGACCCCCGCTACAACTTGGGTGATGTTATAGGGAGTGTTGACTTTGATATCTGCATGGGCCTTTACCAATGCGAGATTTGCATCGCTTATACCACTATAAGTGATGGTATCTATCTTAAATTCTTCTATTTCGGAAGGTAGCTTTACGGAAAGTTGTTTATGGTTTTTCAGCATCAGCGACAGTGCGGTTAAAGCATCCATCTTCTCTTGCACCGCCTTTTTACCTTCTTCATAAAGTATCATCGCTTTATTAAAATCTTTAGATGAATACGTTAAATTTCCGCTATGGTCTATTAATATATCACAAAGCGCTCTATTGACCGGTCTTTTAATATTGCTGTTCAACATGGTAGTCTGGGACATTAATGTGGCCAGTCTTTCAAGCTTTTCTTTGGTAAAGGGTTCATTGCCCACATCACTTCCTATGATAATATCTGCCCCCAATTCTTTGGCGATATCAGCTGGGAAATTATTCAGAAGTCCTCCATCTACCAATAAAGTCTCTTCATAGGAAACAGCCTGAAATACGCCCGGAATGGACATACTGGCGCGCATGGCCATGGCCAGCGATCCAGATTTGAGCACCACCTCCTGCCCTTTTACAATATCTGTGGCAATTGCCCGAAATGGAATTGCGAGATCGTCAAAATCATTCACATTATACACTGGAAACGTGAGGCGAGTAATGAATTCTCTTAAGCTTTGATCGTTCACCAAAAAACTGCCCAATCTCAGGTTGCCCTCTCTCCAATCCAGTTCCACAAAATATCGGCTGAATTCGGCTTTTTCCTCGGCGCCCACATTCCGTAAAAAAACACCTCCCCCCATCAAATCATCCCAGTGGGTCCTTTTTATTATACTCGCAATACTATCTCCGGAATATCCCATGGCGTACAAACCACCCACTATGCTCCCCATGCTGTTACCGACTATCAAATCGGGCACAATTCCTAAGGAATCCAATGCCTGCAAAGTAGGAATGTGTGCTAATCCTTTGGCACCACCGCCACTAAGAACCAAAGCTACTTTGGGTTTTTTAGTTGAATTTGTAGAAAATTCTGCACTTTTAGTATTTTGCGCACTGATTGTAACTTGTACAAATAGAAGTAAAATGGTAATAATCAACCTTAATTGGGCCATAGAAGTTGGTTTATCAAAAGCGTACAAAATAGGGAATTTAGAGTAGTTATTCTTAATTTTATTAACAAATTAAAACCTTAATAAAATTTCAGTATAAATTTAATGGGAAGGTTAAGCTTTTCGAGGTTTTAAAAAAGATAATTTGGTGAAGTTTTCACCTTTTATTTCTCACTTACCAGACTTTTTCAATTTAATAAAAGTAATTTCCGGTCGCATTCCCAATCGACCTGGAAATCCTAGCCAACCCAGACCGCGATTAACGTATAAAAACTGGTTTTCGACCTCGTAAAGACCGGCCCACCGCTTATATTTATATTGAATCGGGCTCCATTGCTTCCCCATAAAATTGATCCCTGCCTGCATTCCATGGGTATGGCCTGAAAGGGTGAGCGCAATATCAGTATGCGGCACAACCTCAGCATCCCAATGGGAAGGATCATGGGATAGCAAGATCTTGAACGGAATTTCTTCCACTTCATTACAGGCTTTAATTAGGTCTCCATCCTGTTTAAAGGGCGGAAGGCCCCAATTTTCCACTCCCACCACGGAAATTTCCTGATCGTCTTTCGCTATTCTAATTCCCTGATTAAGAAGTAATTTAAAATCAATGCTTTCATAGAAATCTTTAATCGCTTCAAAATTTTTCTTTTTAGCTTCGGGAGAATCCCATTGATTGTAATCGCCATAGTCATGGTTTCCTAGAACGGAAAATTTGCCGTGTGACGCCGTTAGTTTTTTCAGCACATTCTCCCACCCATTCAATTCCCAAGCGAAGTTATTTACTAAATCTCCGGTAAAAAGGATCAGATCGGGTTTCAACTCGTTGACCATAGTGACCGCACGTTCTAAAATTGAATAACGATATGCAAAACTCCCGAGGTGCAAATCTGAAATGTGTACGATTCTTAAATCGTCAAAACTCTGCGGCAAGGCTGCATGATGAATTTCAGTTCGATACACCTTGAATCTATAAACCGCTTTGGAAACAGCATAAACAATTACGAAAAAAGGTAAAAATCCCGCTGTTAGTCCCACGATCGGCACTATCAAAAAGGATTCAGTTTCGGATAAAACAGAATTGGAAAAATACAGGACACTTACAATTACAACAAATATTATTTTTGGAATGAATGAAGAAATCGTCAGCCCATACAATGAAGATATTAGGGATTGTCTTTTTGTAATGGGTACAGTTTCCATTCTAATTTTCAGCAATAAAATAGCGAGGACCAAGCCGATGGTAAAGGTCCAAAAAAGAATATCGATCGCAATTTTTATAGGTGTTGAAGGAATTATATGGGTGATGGATCGCAACCAATAAAAGCTAAGTGCGTCCACTCCCACAATGACGATGCACAATAAAAAAATCGAGAAGAGGGAAAACGTGCGCATTTTAGGAAGTGGTATGTTTACTTAAGTTTTGAGAATATTCACCAAAAAAGTTAAAACTCAATCCTTCTGCAAATCCACCGAAGGAATTACCATAAAGGGCACATTGGTATGATAAACCATTTGATTGACCACGGGTTTAAACAAGAGATTTTCAAAAATGGAATGCTTGTTTTGAATCATAATCAAGAAATCAATCTTATACTTTATTTGGAATTCTTCCACCGCATCTGTAATATCCATGTCTTCTTTCTCATGAAAAACACATGGGATGGGTTTGATAAAATCCTCTAGCTTCTTTTTCGTATTTTGTTGGGAAGAATCTAAAGGTTTTCCGAGATAAACGTTCAAAACTCTCAACAGGGAATTATGACTTACGCAGATTTCCCGCAGAACAGGCAGATAGTTATTCTCCATCGAAAATTTAAAATCAGTTGGAAACAACATATCCCTGGGAACCGAATAAGTATATTTTTGAGGCACCGCAATCACGGCACATTTTGCTTTTTTGATGGTGTAAACGGTATTGGTTCCTAAAAATATTTCCTGGGCACCCGTGGCACCTTTGGTCCCCATTACGATCAGATCAATATTTCGCGCCTTGATTATAGTTTCAATTTCATTGATCAATAAGTTAAATGAAGATTGTCTTTGAAAAGTGTGCTTGGGGTTGTTATATTTCTCTTTTATCTTTTCTTCAATCTCCATCAATCCATTTTCTGAATTATTTCTAGTAACCTCGGCCATCATCATGGTATCAAAACCACTTCCCAAGGTTGCCATACTGTAAGAAATTGGTGTATAGGTATTGAGCAAATGAAAGACACATTCCTCGTTCTCGAAGAGCTGAACCGCATATTCAATGGCGTTGTAGGCGTTATCGGAAAAATCTGTGGGAAGCAGGATATTTTTCATCGGGAAAGAATTTTATAATTGACAGACTCATCTGCAAGTGGTTATGAATTTAAAATGCAGATTTTACAGCCTCGGAATTTTTAAGAAAAATCAATCAATTAGAGTTTAAGGTAACCAAGATACAATTCAAAGCTCGGAAATCCAATGATAGTTGTCATAATGTCGGTTTAGGTTTTATGAAGTAGAACGTAGGACGTAAAACTTGGATATGATTTTGAATTTTGAGTGTTGAATGATATTTGAATTGACAGTTTGAATTGAGCACGGACTTAATATAATGATCCATTTCATGTATTGATATGTTTAAAATTGAGTACTTTGTTTTCAAATTGACCATAAATGAAGATAGGTTTAGTTCTTTCTGGCGGCGGAGCAAGAGGTGCGGCCCATATTGGAGTCTTGAAGGCACTTGATGAATTTGGAATTGTGCCCTCGCATATTTCCGGCACCAGTGCGGGTGCCATAATTGGGGCCATGTATGCGGCAAATATCCATTGGGATGAAATATTGAACTTTTTCAAAACCACTTCCATCTTTCAGCCCAAAAGATATGCCTTTAATAAACCCGGATTTCTGGATTCGGATAAATTTTATGAGGACCTTAAAGTACATTTTCCAAAGGACAGTTTTGATTCTCTTCAAACACCATTGTTCATCACGGCGACAAATGTGATAGAAGGAACCGCAAAAATTTTCAGCAAAGGCCAACTCATAAAGCCCATTATTGCTTCCGCTTCATTTCCTGGCGTTTTCACACCTACGGAAATCAACGGCTCCTATTATATTGATGGGGGAATATTAAATAATTTTCCCTTAGAACCACTCCGAAATACTTGTGATAAAATTATTGGCGTGTGTGTTAATCAATTGAAACCCATCAAAAATAAAGATTTGAAACATTCCTACACTGTTGCGGAAAGAGCTCTTAAAATCAGAGCCGCTTCAGATTCGAGAATAAAATTCCCAGAATGCGATTTGGTAATTTCACCGAAGGAATTGGGTAATTATGCCATTTTGGGATTGAACCACATGGACGAAATCTTTACGATAGGCTACGAGGAAGCAATCAAAATATTGACCGACGTTGGAGAACAGCTGAAATAATATTTCATATAAAAAAAAAGACCTATACTTTTTGGAACTAAATGGATCCAAAAAAAGTACAGGTCTTCCTTCTTAGTGTAGCAACTACGCTCCTAAAGATTAGCGTTTCTCTTTTTTAACGTCTCGAGCTTATTTTCCATGTTGCTAATGATATCGCCAGCCTTATCGTTCATGTTTGAAATAGAATCTTCGAGTTTTCTATCGAATGCTTCCTTTTTAACAGATGCCGTTTTGGTAAGTTCGTCCTTGGCATATTTTAACCAGTCTGAAATTTCTTCACTGGTGTCTGCCACGGCATGTTTAATTTTATCTCTCGTTTTACTTCCTTTGTTAGGAGCATAAAGAATTCCTAAGCCCGCACCGATTGCTGCACCCGCTAATATCGCCACAAGTAACTTTCCGTTATTATTATCCATCAGTATAATTTTTAAATGGTTATTACAGGTTAAAAGTAATCAAGAAATACATTCATCTGAAACAATATAGATCATATTAGCAAAAATTTAATAGAAATTCATAAAACCTCCCATTCTTAAGTTAAATCGATGTTTGAAGATAATCTACCGATGTGCAGTTGAGCTCTTAAATTTTGATTTCCAATCGGATCGGACAATGGTCGGAACCGTAATAATCCGAAAGTATCTCAACCTTATTTATTCGATCAATCAAAGAATTGCTGACTATAAAATAATCGAGTCTCCAACCTGTGTTTCGTTCCCGGGCCTTAAATCTGTAGCTCCAATATGTATAGGCAACTGTATCGGGATGGAAATGCCTAAAGGAGTCTGTGAACCCTGAATTCAGCAAATTGTCCATCCCATCAATCTCAACCTGTGTATAACCGGCTACCTTATTATAATTGGCTTTATCATTTTTAAGATCTATAGGTCGATGCGCTACATTCAGATCGCCACAAAGGATAACAGGTTTAGTATTTTCCAAATTTTTCAAATAGTGTTTGAAATCTGCGTCCCATTGCTGTCGGTAATCGAGTCTGACCAATTTATCCCCAGAATTTGGCACATAGACATTCACAAGATAAAAATCTTCAAATTCAGCACAAATAACCCTTCCCTCGGTGTCGTGTTCTTCAACCGCCATATCGTAAGTGACAGATATCGGTTGGATTTTACTTAGCACGGCAACCCCCGAATATCCTTTTCTATAGGCAGAATTATAGTATTGTTGGTAATCTGTCAGTTGAGATAGAGCCTTTTCTACCTCAACATTCTGCGCCTTTGTTTCCTGCAGGCAAAGGATATCTGGATCCAGTTCTAGAATATCTTTATAGAAATCCTTTTGAACAATTGCCCTTATTCCATTTATATTCCAAGAGATTATTTTCATGATATGGGTTTTCATTGTAAAAATATCGGTTTAAACTGCCATTCACAAGATATAAATTCTAAATATCTTCAAGCGCTTAGTGATATTGACGAATAATTCAAAACATACTTTCCAACAGCAATTCCTCTGAAAGTGGAACATTAAACCGAAAAAATTCAAAATCATTCCCAATTTTAATTTAAAGAGTAAGATCAATCTTTCGGTAATCCTTATCTTTCTTTTCTAATTTTAAATCAATATCACATGTCAAGTGCAAAATATCAAAGCGTCCTAAATCTAGGGGGACAACTAAGTATGAAAGATACTCGGGTAAGCGAGGAGAATGGGAAGTTGAAAATTGGTGGAACCGTAAAAAATCAACATGAAAAAAATCTTATGTGGGATGAAATCAAACGTAAGGGCGGAGAGAACCCATCGGATATTGAAGCCGATATTAAAGTGGAAGACACTTCCGTTTTTGCCCGTCACACGGTGGAAAGTGGAGAAACACTAGGGAAAATTTCCAAGAAATATTATGGCGACTCCGGCAAATACAACAAAATCTTTGAAGCCAACCGCGACAAACTGAAATCAGCAGATCTTATTCATCCGGGGGATGAATTGGTGATTCCGAACATCTAAATTTTGACTTTGGACGTAGGACTTAAGACGTAGGACTAAAATATTTTTACTTATTTAATATGAAGTCATTAATCAAGATTCGGAAAGTAATCTGCAGCTAATTAAATAATCTGGAAAATGCTTTTGTTTCCTAATTAAAAAATAAACCCATCAATTCTCGACTAGATATTGATGGGTTTATTCATATTAAACTCAAAATAAAAAAACGGTCTATACTCAGTGTGATATCTGCTTTGGACTACCGAAATCCACTGATATAACTCCCGTAAACATCTTTAAAATGAAGACCGTTTCCTAAACCAAATTTGCTCAATTTCTTATTTTCTGCAAGCGCCCACAGGATAACTTCCTTTAAAAAATAAGCATCTTTCTTAGCCAAATCAGGTTGGTATTTTTCAACCAAATGCTGCAAAGGAATTATTCTATCCAATTCAGTTTTGTACTCTTCATCCGTAAATGAATCGAGAAGTTCAAAATCATTTTCCTCGAAAAACCAAGATATGATTTCCGAATACGGATCGGCATCTCCTTGTTTTGTAAGCTTCTCGATTTTAGGAAAAAGCTGTCCAAAGGTCGTGTTTACGGCGTCTACAACAAGTTGTTGTGCAACTTGTGCGGCGCCTTCTTGCTCGCCCTCATAAACCAATTCCACTTTTCCGGTAATAGATGGGATTATTCCCATAAAATCTCCCAAACGAATTGTGGTTTCCGAATCTCCCGTCTGCAGCGCTCTTCTTTCAGCCGTACTCATTAAATTCTCAAAAGCCGTAATGCTCAGTCGAGCACTTACGCCACTTTTGGCATCGATGAATTCATTCTTCCTAGCTTCAAAACTTATTTGCTCCAAAATATCCTTGGCGAGTTCAGGAACATAAATATGTGATTTTGTTTTAGATGTTTCTGAAGTTTCTTGTTCAGTAATTGCACGGGCAACCTTAATATTTTCGGGATAATGTGTCAAAATTTGAGAGCCAATCCTATCTTTTAATGGCGTAACTATACTACCTCTATTGGTATAATCTTCCGGGTTGGCAGTGAAGACAAACTGGATATCCAACGGAAGCCTGACGGCAAAACCTCGAATTTGAATATCTCCTTCTTGAAGAATATTAAAAAGTGCCACTTGAATTCGGGGTTGGAGATCCGGAAGCTCATTGATTACAAAAATACAGCGGTTACTTCGTGGAATCATCCCAAAATGAATAACCCGATCATCGGCATAGGTCAATTTTAAATTTGCCGCCTTAATGGGGTCCACATCTCCAATAATATCAGCGACCGTGACATCGGGCGTGGCCAGTTTCTCCAGAAATCTGTCGTCCCTGTGCAACCAGGAGATGGGAGTTTCATCCCCCATTTCTTCCAATGTATTTTTGGCAAATCTAGAAATAGGATTAAAAGGGTCGTCGTTGATCTCGCTGCCTTTCACGACTGGGATAAATTCATCCAACAACCCAACCATTTGTCTGGCCAAACGGGTTTTGGCCTGCCCGCGCAATCCCAACAGATTGATATTGTGCTTGGAAAGAATGGCGCGCTCCAGTTCGGGAATCACGCTCAGTTCGTACCCATGAATTCCTTCAAAGGAAGATTCCTGTTTCATTATATTTTGAAGAAGATTTCTTCGTAATTCTTCCTTAATGGATTTTTGTTCATATCCGGACTTTTTTAGGTCTCCGAAAGTCTTAATATTTTCTGTATTCATTTTTTTCATTTTTCTTTTATTAATCTGCAATGATCCCTTTTTGACATATCCCGAGCTACCGTATTCTCTTCCTCCGATTGGTTTCGTAGTCGCTAAAGATCATTTCTCCTAACCCTTTTAACCCGGTATAAAACGCCTTTCCCTGATTGGCAGCGGTAAAATGCTCGATAAACTGCATTAAATACGGATCTTCGGCTATCATAAATGTGGTGATCGGAATGTGAAGTTTTCGCGCTTGAGCTGCCATTGCGTAGCATTTATTTACAATATAACTGTCCAAGCCCATGCTGTTTTTATAATACTGTCCGTCTGGCAACTGTATACAACTTGGCTTGCCGTCGGTAATCATAAAAATCTGTTTATTGGTATTTCGCTTTCTTCTCAACATGTCCATTGCCAATTGCAGGCCCGCAACCGTATTGGTGTGATAAGGGCCCACATTTAAGTACGGAAGATCTTTGATCTCGATAGGCCATGCGTCATTCCCAAAAACCAAAATATCCAGTGTGTCTTTTGGATACCGCGTGGTAATAAATTCAGAAAGCGCCATTGCCACCTTCTTTGCGGGTGTGATTCTATCTTCACCATAAAGAATCATACTGTGGCTTATATCTATCATCAAAACCGTACTCATCTGGGTTTTGTACATGGTCTCCTCCACCACCAAATCATTTTCAGACAAGGTAAAGTCGCCGATGCCGTGATTGACCTGAGCATTCTTAAAACTTTCGGTCATTGAAATTTGCTCAAGAGAGTCACCAAATCGATAGTTTCTAAATTCTCCAGCCTGTTCATCTCCTCGCCCAGTCTGTTTCGTTCGATGGTTGCCCACCCCACTTTTCCTCAATTTCCCGAATATCTGTTCAAGTGCCCTTTTTCGAAGTGCGCGTTCAGTCTTTTCAGTAATTGCCAACCCTGGTTTCCCATCGGTCTTAATCTCTTCCCGCAAATACCCTTTCTTTTTAAGGTCTTCCACAAAATCCTCAAGGGTATAATCTTTTGTGGTAAGCCTATATTCTTCATCCAATTGTTTGAGCCAATCCATAGCTTCGTCAAAATCCCCAGAAGTATGGGTTATCAACTCTTGAAAAACCTCAAAGAGTTTATCAAAGGGAGACTGATTCTCGGCCACATGTTTTGTAAAAACAAATCCACTTTTTTCTATTTTCCGATCCATTTTTTAAAATTAAGATAATAGAGCATCAATCTAAAGCGGTAAACGTTAAACTCCTATCAAATTTGACATGAGGATTCCTTCTTGAATTAGCGAGATAACAACGCAATTTCATCTTTAGCATCTTATTAACGATTTAGTTAACAGAATCTTATGCTCATCGAAGAAATGCTTTGTTTAAATTTATTATTCATTAACCAAAATCAATCATCAATAAAACTACAAACTATGGCAGAAATTAAAATTGAAAAGAAAAAGCCCATTTGGCCATGGATTCTTGTTATCCTTCTCATCCTAGCCGCTATCTATTTCTTTTGGTACTCTAGCGACCAGAATTTCGATAATCGCGACGACTTGATTTTAAGGGATACAATAAGCCAAAATGACGGCGCCTACCGATTTAACGATGATCGGAATACGAACGATTTTAGTAATTCTATGTCTCTCTATTCTGGAAAGTACGGAACGGTACAAAACGAGCAAGCTTTTGTTGATTACTCTACTTATTTGGACTCTAGGGAAATCACCTCAGATAAAACCAAAATAACTTTTAAAAGAAATTACCCATGAAAAACGAAGAAAGACATTTATACAAACTCGATGAATTATCCGATTATAAGGTGGCAAGCGATGATCCGGACGTGAGCGGATGGGAAGTTCGCGATGCAGACAATCGTGTAATCGGAAAAGTAGATAATCTTATAGTCAATAAACATGCGGAGCGTGTGGTTTATCTGGACGTCGCCGTCGACAATACGATAATAGACGCGAGGCATGATCCTTATGGTCGTCCCGAAAATGTCGATATTCGAGAATTTGTCAACAAAGACGGGGAAAATCATGTGATAATCCCAATTGGGATGGTAAGTCTCGACTTGGAAAATAAAACGGTGCGTTCCCAAGGAATTAATCACAGAACCTTTGCGGAAACCAAGCGCTACGCCGCCGATACCCCCATAAATAGGGAGTATGAAAATACCGTTCTCAACACCTATAATCGTGATAGAATTCCCCTATCAACGGTATATGAGGACGATGTGTTTTATGATAGGGATGAATTTGATCGGGAACGATATTCTCGACGCCGATAAAGAGTTACTTTATAATGACGTAGGACTAAAGGACGTAGGACAAAAGAGCAATTAACATTATACATTGACCTAGGAGGGAAAAGAGATTTCCCTCCTTTTCTTTTTCTGCAATTTCCTTTTTTGGGACGATCTTTATAAGATATCCGGAAAATTACATATATAAATGGAAAACCCTATTATGCTAAGATTTCTATAAAATTATCGGCAGAAGTCCCTAATTGAAGTACCTTTAAATGATAAACCAAAAATTAACTAAAAACTTTTACCAATGAAAAAATTAGGACTCTTTATTACA
>Ga0079223_10002119_pt1 | contig 12169 bp, 12 predicted proteins | sample Stecom2011_FD_75072 | JGI IMG/M metagenome (GOLD analysis project Ga0079223, IMG submission 75072) | Agricultural soil microbial communities from Utah to study Nitrogen management - Steer compost 2011 | ecosystem: Environmental > Terrestrial > Soil > Agricultural land | place: USA: Utah...
AAAAAAACGTCACGCAATTGCGTGACGTTTTTCATTTGACGAGCGGACGCAGCCGCTCGCTGTCGCCGTTACATCCGTTTGATCATCGCATCGCCAAAGGCCGAGCACGAAATTTCCTGCGCGCCTTCCATCTGGCGAGCAAAGTCGTACGTGACCTGCTTGTCGGCAATCGCTCCTTCCACACCTTTGATGATCAGGTCTGCGGCTTCGCGCCAACCCAAATGGCGCAACATCATTTCCGCGGAAAGAATTTCCGAACCCGGGTTGACCTTGTCCTGACCGGCATACTTCGGCGCAGTCCCGTGCGTGGCCTCGAAGCAGGCGCACTCATCCGAAACGTTCGCACCCGGCGCAATGCCGATGCCGCCCACCTGCGCAGCCAGCGCGTCGGAAATATAGTCGCCGTTGAGGTTGGTGGTGGCAATTACATCGTATTCGGCCGGACGCAGCAGAATTTGCTGCAGGAAAGCGTCGGCGATCACGTCCTTGACGACGATCTCCCCGCCGCCATTCGGGTTCTTGAATGAGTGCCACGGGCCGCCATCCAGCGGGGTCGCGCCGAATTCATCACGCGCGATCTCGTAGCCCCAATCCTTGAAGGCCCCCTCGGTGAACTTCATGATGTTGCCTTTGTGCACCAGGGTCACCGATGTGCGATTGTTGTTCACCGCATAGTTCAGCGCAGCGCGGATCAGGCGCTTGCTGCCTTCGACCGACACCGGCTTGATCCCGATCGCCGAAGTTTCCGGGAAACGGATGTTCTTCACTCCCATTTCGTTGCGCAGAAACCCGACCACTTTCTTGGCTTCAGCCGAATCGGCCGCCCATTCGATGCCTGCGTAGATGTCTTCGGTGTTCTCACGGAAAATCACCATATCGACCAGATCCGGACGCTTCAGCGGCGAGGGCACACCGGTGAACCAACGCACCGGACGGATACACTGATACAGATCCAGACGTTGGCGCAGCGCAACGTTGAGCGAGCGCATGCCACCGCTGACCGGGGTCGTCATCGGCCCCTTGATGGACACTGAATACTCGCGCAATGCCTCGAAGCTCTCTTCCGGGAACCACTGATCGGGGCCATATACGCGGGTGGCTTTCTCACCGGCATAGACTTCCATCCAGTGGATTTTCCGCTCTCCACCATAGGCTTTGTCGACCGCTGCATCAACGACTTTCATCATCACCGGGGTAATATCCGCCCCGATCCCGTCCCCTTCAATGAACGGGATGATGGGATTGTTCGGTGTTGGCTGCCCCGGGACGATCTTCTGCCCACCAGCGGGCACCTGGATCTTGGATGCGCTCATAGTGACTCCTGAATGTGAATACGCGTCGCGGGCATAATGAAACGGTCGCATCAAACGACGATGAAAACCGCTGAGAGACGGGGAAGATAACCCTCCGGCCGGCCGCGCGACAGCAATCGCAATGAGCGACTGCCTGCCCGGTATTATGGTGGAAATGCGCGTTTTCTGGAAGTCTTGTAAAAGACATGTTTTGTCTGGACGCGGACCGCGGGCCGTATTTCATGCGTTGCAAACGCTGTAAAAACCACGCATGCGGCGGCGACTCCGTTTCGGCCGCCGCTCTTCTGTCACGCAAACGTTTCGGGCGCCGACGCAATGGGCAACGTGACCGTCGCGACCAATCCGCCTTCCGGATGGTTGTTCAACGCCACGCTCCCTCCTTGGCTGTGCAACAAATTCCGCACAATCGCCAAGCCCAGGCCGGTACCGCCCGTTTCGCGGTTGCGCGAGGATTCGATCCGATAAAACGGCTCGAAAACCTTCTCCAGCTCATTTTCCGGCAAACCCGGCCCATGATCGCGCACAGACACGACAACATGCCGCCCCTCGCGCTCCAGGGTGATGTCCACGTTTCCGCCGAATTTCGTGCCATTCCCGATCAGATTCCACAGGGCGCGCCGCAACGCATGGGCTCGCGCAAGGCACGATACCCCCGTCTCGCCGCTCAAGCTCACCTGCCAGCCCATATCTTCGGCGTCGCCACACAAGGCCGCAAGCAATCCGTCAATATCCACCGCCTGCAATGGCTCACCGCCTTCGCGGCTGCGCGCATAGTCCAGGCCTTCCCGGATCAACACCCGCATGGCATCCAGATCAGCAATGAATTTTCCGCGCAACGTCTCATCATCGATCAGTTCGGTGCGTAAACGCAGGCGCGTCACCGGTGTTTGCAGGTCGTGTGAAATCGCCGCGAGAATGCGGGTGCGCTCCTGAATGTGGTCGCGAACGCGCGTTTGCATCTGATTGAAGGCGCCCGCCGCCTGCGCCACTTCGAGCGGTCCGCTGGTATCCAGCGGAGGACTGCTCTCAGGCGCTTCGCCAAGCTTGCGGGCGGCTTCCGTCATGCGCGACAGCGGTCGCGTGGCAAGTCGTACCGCAAACCAGGTCAGAATCAGCACACCGCCAACCAGCGCCGCCAGCGAGGCGATCAATTGCCCCAACGGCGGCAAACGGAATTCCGGCGCCGGCGGGATACCGGGCAGACGCACGCGCAACGGACTGCCATCAGCCAGATTGACCGTCACCCCCAGACTGGCCCGATGCGGGTTCTCGCCACGCGGGATGATGTAGAGCGTCGGCTCCCGCCCCGGCATTGCGTCTTTCAGCGCCGCCTCCAGCGGATGCGCCCGGGCCGGTGGTTCGGCGATATCCGGAAGTGGTCGCAAGGTCAGATGCAGGCGGCGCCGGCTCAGTTGCTCAAACCACGGCTCACGCTCCTCTGGTGCCAGTCGGTCAAGAACATTGGCGGCCGACGCGATTTCCTGCGCAACGCTCTCGAACAGCGCCGTTCGACCGATCCGGTCACGTTCGCCTACAAACAACACGAAACTCACCGCCAACACCAACGTGATGCCGAACAGCCAGATGAGCATCAAACGCGCGAACAGGCTGCGCGGTAGCCAGCTCATTGCGTCGCCTCGTCAGTCGTCACCTCGCACGACAGTACATAGCCTTCGTTGCGCACGGTTTTGATGATGCCGGCTTCGCGCGCGTTGTCGCCCAGGCGTTGCCGCAAGCGACTCACGGTCAAGTCGATCGAACGGTCAAAGGCATCGGCTTCGCGTCCGCGCGTAAGCTCCATCAACTGATCGCGCGACAGAATACGTTGTGGGTGCGAGAGAAAAACGCTCAGCATGCGATATTCCGCACCGGACAATGACACCACCGTGCCCTGCGGATCCAGCAAGTGACGATTGACGGTGTCGAGCTGCCAGCCGGCAAAGTGCAATGCACGCGCCTTGCTCACGTCTCTGCCGGCCTCAAGATTGGGAGGCAATGCGCGGGTACGACGCAGGATCGACCGCACTCGCGCATACAGTTCGCGCGGCACGAAGGGCTTGGAAAGATAATCATCAGCGCCCATTTCAAGGCCGATGATGCGATCCATGTCTTCGTCCCGCGCGGTCAGCATCAGCACCGGAAGATTGGCATGCGGGCCATCCGAGGCACGCAGATCACGACACAGGGTAAGGCCGTCATCGCCCGGCATCATCACATCCAGCACGATCAGGTCGATGGCTTGACGCATCAACTCCGTTTTCATCTGTTTTCCGTCGGCGGCGGTGGTGCAGCGCAGCCCCTGTTTTTCCAGATAATCGGCCAGCAAACTGCGGATTTCCCGATCGTCGTCGACAATCAGGATATGGTCTTTGCGACTCGTCATCAGCATTCTCCTTGGCTCGCATGGTACGTCTGACACGGCATGGTTTTGTATCTCAACGTATCGCTCTCCGTCTTTGAGACACGAGGGTTCAATATCCGGGGGTTTCGGACAAATTCCATTTACATCTGCCTGTTGCAATACACCTGTCGTCTCATATTTCGAGACGGTTTCACCTCGAAGGAGAAAAACCATGCAGACCTGGATGAAAAGTACTCTCGTAGTCTCCATGTTCGCTGCCGGAACGCTCGGTGCGGGAACGGCTCTTGCGCATGACGACAAAGACCAGGACCACACTCCGCGCGGCGAAGCTCGCGGTCACGAGGTTTCTGCAACAGAAATGCAGGAGCGCATGGCCAGGCATCACACAGAAAGAATGGAAAGGCTAGAGCAGGCGCTGCAACTGACCGAAGACCAGCAAGACGAGTGGGAAGACTTTAAAGAGGCGATGGCCGAACGGCACGAACGTGCAGGCGAACGCATCGCGCAACGCGCCAAGCAGGGCAAGCCGGAAACTGCGATCGAAGGCCTCAAGCTGATGGAAGAGCGCGCCGAGATCATGCAGGAAGAGGCAGAGGAAACCCGCGAAGCGGTCGAAGATTTCTACCCACACCTGTCGGATGAACAAAAAAAGGCGTTCGACAAGGAATTCACCTACTCCAAGCATAAACACCACAAGCAACACCGTTCCGGCGGAGAAAAGAACCGGCCGGCCGCGTCGCAAGGTAATTGATACTTCTCCAACAAAGAAGCCACCGCAAGCGGTGGCTTCTTTGATTTCAGACATCGCGCTTCACGCGAGACCTCTTTCAGGCGCACGCACCGTTGCACGCAGCAGTGCGATCAAGAATGCGCCGGATGTCAGGACATCCCCGGATTTCCGCCCATCCCTTTCAGTTGAGGCAGGTTGATCTCAAGTTGGCGAACCACTTTGCGGCTTCGCAGGTGATCGGCCACCACATCCCATACGGGTGGCCCGGCCTCACGCGCAGCTTCCGAAACCGGCGCCCATCCGGCCACCCGGTAGATTTTATCGGCCTCGATCGGACGATCTCCCAACCGCATGTCACGAATACGATTGCCCATCGTCGCCTGCGGGTCGCACACGTAGTGCATGCCGCCCACCCGCACCATGTCCCCGCCCTGTTGATAGTACGGATCGGGGTTGAACAGGTTGTCACAGACATCTTCGAGCACCGTCTTGATCTGTTCGCCACTCATTTCCGTAACCGTCGTCCACGGATACGTGATGGCCGTCTGATCCATCAGGTCTTCCATGGTGATGGTCTCGCCCGGCAGCAGAGACGGGCCCCAGCGAAAGCCGGGAGAAAATGCGATCTCGGTATCCAGCTCGCTTCTCAGCGCATCGAGGATGAGCTGATCCCACGAACCGTTGAAGCTGCCGCGCCGGTACAGCAAGCCTTCGCTCACGGCGAGCGGCTCCGTAAGCTGTTCAAGGAAGGGCTCGCGCACCGTGTCGATATGAGCCTGCATTTCCGGGTCAGCCGGCAATAGATTGGCAAAGACCGGTATCAGTCGATACCGCACGTCGCGTAGCTGGCCATCCCGCACATCGCAGTCCAGCACACCGAGAAACTTTCCGTTGGAGCCGGCATTCGTCACCAATGTCTTGCCGCCCGGATTCTCGACCGTGGTGGGCACCGGCACGCCATCATGAGTGTGACCGCCGAGGATGACGTCAATCCCGCTCACGCGAGTGGCCATTTTGAGATCCACGTCCATGCCGTTGTGAGACAACAGCACCACCAGCTGCGCTCCTTCGGCGCGGGCAGCATCCACGGTTTCCTGCATTTCGCGTTCACGAATGCCGAAGCTCCATTCCGGCACCAGCCAGCGCGGATTGGCGATCGGCGTATAGGGAAATGCCTGGCCGATGATCGCCACCGGCACACCGTTGATTTTGCGCATCACATACGGCTTGAACACCGGATCTTCGAAATCGGTGGTGCGTACGTTTTGCGCGACGATGTCGATGTGGCCGGCAAAGTCGTTTTCTTCGACCTCCTTGACCCGATCCGCGCCGAAGGTGCTCTCCCAATGCAGGGTCATGACGTCTACGCCCAGCAGGCGTGCCGCATCAACCATGTCCTGCCCTTTCGTCCACAGCGAGGTGGCCGAACCCTGCCAGGTGTCACCGCCGTCGAGCAGTAGCGCGCCCGGGCGGCTGGCTTTCATGCGTTTGACCAATGTCGTCAGATGGGCAAAACCACCCACCTTGCCGTAGGTGCGCGCGGCTTCGACAAAATCGAGATGCGTAAAGGCGTGCGCTTCAAGCGTACCCGCCGGAATGCCGAAATGACGCAACAGATGCTCGCCGACCAGGTGCGGTACGCGTCCGGCCATGTCGCCGACGCCCAGATTGATATCGGGCTCACGGAAATGCACGGGCAGCAACTGTGCGTGACAATCGGTCAGATGCAACAGGCTCACGTTGCCAAAAGCCGGGAGATCGTAAAGCGTTTCGGCGCTTTTCGCCGCTTGTGCGAAATCGCTCGAGAGCGACATTCCGCCCGCAGCGGCAACAGCGAGAACATGCAAAAATTCACGGCGGCTGAGCGACATGGCAATCCTGTTTCTCGAGTACGAGGGAAGAGTTCGTCCCGCGTCCAATTGCGACGCGGGAACGAGTGTGCCCAGACGTGTCACTTCACCTCAGAACACGCGGGCCGCACACCACTGTGTGCCTGCGGCTTATTTGTTGACCGGCGACTCCGGGTCAAACAAATAGGCCATTACGTGGCGGATCTGCTCCTCGGTGAGGATGCCATTGAAGCCGTTGCGCGGCATGTCGCTGCACACGTTATAGGCCTTGGCGTTATAGATCTGTCCCCACGTGTATTTGACGATCTCATCGGAACGGCCGCGAATTTTCGCATACCCCTGCAAGTTCACGCCGATCGTGCCGTAGGACATCTCTGCCGGGTCGAGCCCGTGACAGTTGTAGCAACCCCCACCATTGGGCACCTCCGGGTCGTCACGCCAGGTCATGCCCCGACCGCTGAAAGCGATCTTGTGGCCTTCTTCCCAGTCACCGCCTTCCCAGTAATCACCATCCGACGGCCACTGGATGGTTTCCATCTGCGCCTGCCGGAGCTTCTCTGCAGTCGCCTGATCCATGGCATCCGGCTGCGAGCAAGCCTTCTGGACTTCGTCCTGCTCCATGCGATCCATCGTCGCCTGGCCGTGAGGCTTGAACGAGGACTGAATCATTTCGTCGAAACGCTCATCAGCCAACGCCACACTCGCGCACAGGGCCAACGGCGCAATCATCCACTTTTTCATCGTCCTTCCTCCTCAGCGCTTCGCAGACGGCGCATTCATCGTGCCGCCGTTGGCTGTGCCGGCCATGTAGGTCGACAACGCTATCGTGACTTCCGATGCATAGATCGGTTCGGCTACGCGCTGCTGACGAAAGCAGTCCCACAGGCGATGTTGCATCGTCCAGAATTGCGAATTCGATACACGATACGCGGGCCATGAACCCCAGCCTGCCGCCGCACCTTCCTGCGTGGTGAGGTTGGGCAAATCCTGCATGCGAATACGTTTTCCATCGGAGGAGTGACAGGTGGAACAGGCGAAGTCCATCGGTCCGGCGCGGTAATAGAAGGCTTGTTTGCCAAGCTCATACATTTCCTTCACCTTGGGATGGTCGAGATCAACCGCAATGGTGTCGCCGCGTGACTGCCCCACAACATAGGCGAGGATCGCGCCGAGCTTGCCCCGCTCTCCCTGGCGAAATTTGCCATCGATAATTTCCTCGGAAGGAATGCCCTGCAATGTCTCCATACAGGTCATCAGACGCGATGCGAGATCCTGCACCTTCCCGGTATCTTCGAAATAGCGCGGCATCTGCGCATAAGCGCCTTCGATGACGCCCGGCCCGAGGCCGAGATCGCACTGTTCGAGCGTGGCATTCTTCGGCCCGCGAGCCGTCGTCCACAGCTCCTCGCCTTCCATCTCATACAGTTCCGCCGGATTGCTCTCCTGAATCATTTGTCGATATTGTTCAAGCGCGGCAGCAGTATCATCCTGCGCTGTCGCCGGCGCAGCAATCGCGATCCCAATTGCCGCCGCCGTCACGGCCACAAGCTTGTTCTTCTTCATTTGTCTCCCCTCGGTCCTTGCGCAGGCTCGCTCCGCCTTATCCGCGGATTTCAACCTGATCGGTTCGCGACTCGCCTTCGTTGTCTTTCCAGCTGACCTCGATGATATCTCCCGGCGCTCCCGCCTTGAACTTGAACGACAGATACGGGTTGGTGGATACCGACGGGCCCATCTCAACGTTGAGTACGACCTTGTCGTTGTGTTTTGCCACCAATTCGGTGATGTAGTGCGCCGGGATAACGTTGCCATCGCCGTCTTTGCGCAGCCCGGTTTCCATCGGGTGCGACATCAATACCCGCACCTCGGTAACGCCGTCGGTGTGACCGGCGCGAATACGCATAGGTCCTGCCATGATGAGATCTCCTTCTCTTTTTTAGGCCAACTCTGAACAGTTTGCATTCCGGACGAAGCCCGCCCGTGCCGGTTTTAACCGCCGCAACCGCCCAGCGTCACCTTGATTTCCTTCTTGTTCATGTAGTACTTGCCGTCGGCCTTGACCAAAGCATAAACGTCCGAAGTCTGGCGCATCTTGATGCGAGTCTGAACCTCCGCCAGCGTGCCTTCGGGCAGGTTGAAGTTGGCCGCGAGTTTGTTCGGGTTTTCTTCGACCAGGATCGACACCACCTCAACGTTCGGCAAATCCGTCGTCACGCCGACCGGCACCACCGCACCGTTCTCTGCAATGTCTGGCGCAATCAGCGTTACGGAATCATTCAGCTCCGGGCGCTCGATCCCGAGCGCTTCGAAAACGCCCGCCATCGTGTCGGCTTCAAACAGCTTCGCGTCGCGCGCCAGCGCGGCGCCCGGCGTAATTACGCCGGCAGCCACCAGCATCCCGAAAATTCCCAGCCCGCCCCCGGTCTTGAGGGCATCCCTGCGTTGCGGATTCATTCTGTCACTCCTTTTGCGATCAAACGATCGATTCATTGTGTCGGCGCCCCCGACAGGATCCAGTGGACGAGTTGCGCAAGCTCTTCGTCCTTCAATTGCGTCTGCGGCGGCATCGGCGTACTGCCCCAAACGCCCGTACTGCCCTGGCGGATTCTGCCGACCAGATAGTCTGCAGCGTCCTCTTTTTCACTATAGCGCACCGCAATCTCGGCAAAACCGGGGCCGACGATACGCTCTTCCAAACCATGGCAGATCATACAACCCCCGGCGCGTGCGGTCTGCTCACCCTCAATGACCGGATTTTCCGCAGCCGCCTCACGCTGCGCCGGATCAAGGGTTTGCTGCCCACGCACCGGGCCGATGAGGCGATTCTGCGCCGCCAGATCACCGTGCGAGCCGCGCGCATGATCGGGCATTTCCGATAGCACCTCGACGTTTTCCTTGCAATGTTCCATGCATACAACGTTTTTCACGTCGGGCACGCCGCCGTTGCCAATCCCCCCTTCTGCCGCAGAGGCTCCCGGCCACAGGCCATGGTCTGTCGTCATGCCGTTTCGGTTGGGCATGCGCTGCTGGACTTCGCGGATGGTTTCCTCATCCAGCACATAGTCCATCGGGACGATCCCGGCGAGATTCAGCATGTACGCCAGCACGGCGTACACCTCGTCATCGCTCAACGATTTGGGCGAGGTCCACGGCATCGCACGACGAATATAATCGAACAGCGTGGCCACCGTCGGTGCCTTCATCATCGTTGTACGTTGCGGAAAGCTGCGTTCGGCAAGCGCACGCACACGTCCGCTTTGAATGTCCTCTGCCGTGGTGCCGCCAATCAACGGCGTAAACACTTCGTTCGACTCTCCGAACGTGCCGTGACAAAACGCGCACTGCTGCTCCCACAACTCTTCGCCTTCATCCACCGTGCCACGCCCGCGCGGCAACCCGACAAAATCCGGGCGTACATCAATATCCCAGGCCGTCACTTCGTCGGGCGTGGCCTCGCGACCGATCCCGACATAATAATCGAAGCTGCTTGCAACAGCCGAACCAGAGAGCAGCAAAAGCGCCAGCAGGGCGACTCTAGCGTATGTGAACATTGCTCACCTCGCCTGCTTCGCTGATTTTCCAGGACTGGATGGCGTTGTTGTGATAAATCGAGGCCGAACCGCGCACTTCGCGCAACTGTCCGTAACCGGGCTGGACATAGCCGGTTTCATCGACCGCGCGTGATTGCAGAATCGCCGGGCGCCCTTCCCACACCCAGTCACAGTTGAAACGCGTCAGCGCCTTCGGCAACACCGGTTCTTCCAATCGCGCGGGCATCCAGTTCTTGCCGCCATCGACGGAAACATCCACCCGTTCAATCCGACCACGCCCCGACCAGGCCAGCCCCGAGATGTTATGAAACCCCTGGTCGAGCAACACCTGACCACCCGAAGGCGTGGTGATGACCGATTTGCATTCCTGCAGCGAAGTGTACTGACGGTGTAGGCCGTCGGGCATCATATCGACATAGTGAATCGACTCGTCCTTGGTGCCCCAGGGCTGGTCACCGACTTCGATCCGGCGCAACCACTTCACCCAGCTCACGCCTTGCACGCCCGGCACCACCAGACGCAGCGGATAGCCGTTTTCGGGCCGCAGCATTTCACCATTCTGCCCCCACGCGACCAGTACCTCACCGGACTCGACCAATTCCATCGGAATCGTGCGCGTCATCGATGAACCGTCTGCGCCCTCGGCGAGAATATAGCGTCCCCGTTTGAAATCCGCGCCGCACATGTCCAGAAGCACTTGCAGCGGCACGCCGGTAAATTCCGAACAGGAGAGCATCCCGTGGGTATATTGCACCGTCGGCACCGCCACGTTGCCCCATTCCATGCCGGTGTTCGCACCGCACTCAATGAAATGAATGCGGGATACCGGCGGCAGACGCATCAGCTCATCCATCGTAAACACCGCATTGGTGTCCACAAGGCCGTTGATCATCAGGCGATGCCGACGTGGATCGATATCGTGCCAACCCTGATGGTGACGTTCAAAATGCAGGCCGGACGGGGTAATGATGCCAAACAGCCCCTGCAGCGGAGTGAAGGCCACCGACGAACCCGGCACGCGGGTCAGCCCGGGGCTCTGGCGTCGCGCCAAGGCTTTTTCGAATTGTGACGGCAGGCCATACGGCGTGGCGGCCACGGGGCGTCCCAGCGTGGTGGACCATTCCGGCAATTCAAGAATCGCCGGATCACCTTGAGCGGTTTCTGCCCCCGCGCGACCTGCCAGCGTTGCGCCGGCGGCCAGTGCAAAAGCCGAACGCAGAAAGTCGCGTCGGCCGGACGCGACGGCGCGAACCTCCTCTTGCGACAGAAAGTGTTCCGGCGCGGGACGAATACGTCCCGGCCACCCTGACGGTACGCTCATCGTCTGTCTCTCCTTCAGCGCAGTGGATCGATCTGCGCGATCCATCTGATTTATGCGCCTATAAACTCAACATATAATCAAATAACCATATAGTCAATTACCGAAATACTGCGTTTGGCTTTGCCCTCCATGCATTTCGTCATATTCTTGGGGCGAACGGTCATGCATCCCGCAACCTGTGGCGCGTCACTCCGTGACACCCAAACCGTCGCCCTTTTTCACACGGAGGATAAACCGTGAAAACACGTCACTTTGCCGCTGCGCTGTGTCTGGCCGGCATCGCCGGACTTGCTGCAGCCCAATACCCACATGCCGCGCGCGATCTCGCCGCCTCCTGTGCCAATTGTCACGGCACGGACGGACGCAGCGTGGGTGGCTCCGACTCTCTTGCCGGCGTTCCCGCCAGCAACACCCTGCAAAAGCTCAAGGCCTTCCGTTCCGGCGAACGCCCGGCGACGATCATGCACCAGATCGCCAAGGGCTACACCCCGGAACAACTTGAACTCATCGCCGACTATTTCGCGGCTCAGGATTGAGCAGGAGAAGACATCATGTTGAAAAGACGTAATTTCCTGAAATCAATCACCGCGCTCGGCGCCGGCGCCCCCTTGCTCGCTCACGCCCAGGGGAAGGAGCTGATGGAAGAGGCGAAACAAGCCGGCAAGACGCTGATACGCGAACTGAGTGGCGTGGCCGACCGTCTTACTGCGAGCTCGCCTCACGTGGTCGTCATCGGAGGCGGCTACGGCGGCGCCACGGCGGCGAAATATCTGCGCATGTGGAGCAACGGCTCGATCCGCGTCACCCTGGTCGAGCAAAACCGCCAATTCGTGTCGTGCCCGATCTCCAACCTGGTTCTGATCGGCGAGAAAAACCTCGAAGACATCACCGTCGGCTACGGCAATCTGAGCAAGAAATGGGGTGTGGACGTCATCACTGACAAGGTCACCAGCATCGACCCCTCCGCGCAGGAAGTCCGCCTCAACCGCGGCGACACGCTCAAATACGACCGTCTCGTACTGTCGCCGGGCGTGGATTTTCT
>Ga0079223_10002120_pt1 | contig 12168 bp, 7 predicted proteins | sample Stecom2011_FD_75072 | JGI IMG/M metagenome (GOLD analysis project Ga0079223, IMG submission 75072) | Agricultural soil microbial communities from Utah to study Nitrogen management - Steer compost 2011 | ecosystem: Environmental > Terrestrial > Soil > Agricultural land | place: USA: Utah...
AAATCCCAATCGTCAAACATTTTGTGAAGCGAGCTTAAATATTTACTAGCGGCTTCTGTAGAAAGCACTGGGTCGTTTCTATCGTCCACATACGAATTAGCCTCCAAGCCAAAAGCTTTTCCTGTTTGAAACATAAACTGCCACAATCCGGAAGCTCCAGCTGGGGATTTTGCTCTTGGGTCTAAAGCAGATTCCACAATTGCCAAGTACTTTAGTTCTAAAGGTAAATGATGTTTGTCCAAGACCTCTTCGAACATAGGGAAGTAATATTTACTTAACCCTATAATACGAGTGAGTCCCTTTTTTCGATACTTCAGGTATTGCTTGATGACGCTCTCCAACTTAGGATTGTATTCAATTTCGAATGGTGTTCTAGAGTTTAGCTCTGCCAAGCGCTCTTTGAGTAACTCTGTAGACAACTCGTCGTAGAGTACGTCTTCGTAGGTTTGTTCGGATATGGTTTCATACATTTCCTCATACCTATTGGAATCAAATAAAAAGGTCAACCAAAGGCTGTCAATTTTTTTCGCTTCCATTAAATCTTGCATAGTGTAGGAAATAGAATCGTTTAGTACGATTTTTTTTGTGGTCTTCCAAGTTGGTTTCTCATCGGTATTAGCCAATCCCATCTCGGCCAACAAATCCAAATCTATACTATAGGATTCTTGAGCGAAACTAAATAAACTAATAAATCCAAATAGAAGAAATAATAGTGCTTGTTTCATGTTTATATTAACGTATAAATACGGTTTTTATTTTGCTTGCTTTTGAACAGCTACTATTCCTGGCAAGGCTTTTCCTTCTAGCATTTCCAACATCGCTCCTCCGCCAGTGGAGATATAACTCATAGCATTTGTAAATCCGAACTGTTTAGCTGCTGCAACTGAATCGCCACCACCTACCAAAGAAAATGCCCCATTTTTGGTTGAATCAGCTATTGCTTTTCCAATCGCCTTGGTCCCTTCCTCAAAAGAAGTCATTTCAAAAACTCCTACTGGACCGTTCCATAAAATTGTTTTCGATTGTAAAATTACCTCACGGAATGCAGCGTTGCTCTTTGGCCCATTATCCAATCCCATCCAACCTTCTGGAATGGCATTCGCTAGCACGGTTTGTTTGTCTGCATCATTTTTAAAAGCATCGGCTGCAATAACATCGATAGGTAAATGAACGGTAACATTTTTTTCTTTTGCCTTCTTTAATACTTGCAAAGCGACTTCTAGCTTGTCGTCCTCTACCAAAGAGCTACCAACTTGACCACCCTTTGCTTTTATAAAGGTAAATGCCATTCCCCCACCAATTATTAAGTGATCTATGGCATCCAAAATATTTTCGATGATTGTTATTTTAGAAGAGACCTTAGCGCCACCAATAATAGCAGTTACAGGCTTATTGTTGTCGTGCAGTACTTTATTAATGCTCTCTATCTCGGATGCTAAAAGCAATCCAAAACATACATTTCCATCAAAGTAATCTACAATTACAGCAGTAGAAGCATGCTTTCTATGCGCTGTGCCGAAAGCATCGTTTACGTAGATATCTCCATTTTTAGCAAGAGCCATAGCGAAATCTTCCTCTCCGTTTTGCTCCTCTTCATAAAAACGCAAATTCTCTAACAATACAACCGAGCCTGCTGGTAAAGATTTAATTTTTTGCTGTACTTCTTCACCTATACAATCATCTATAAAAGTCACTGGAACTCCTAAAGTTTCAGAGACTGCATTTACAATATGTTTTAAAGATAAATCTTCCTCTTTGCCTTTGGGACGCCCTAAGTGCGACATCAATACACAAGTACCGCCCTTTTTTAAAATATAATCGATACTTGGCTTTGCTGCTTGAATACGTGTAGTATCCGTCACCTCATTACCTTCATTCCTTGGAACGTTGAAATCCACACGGATCAATGCTTTTTTATTGCTAAAGTCGAAGTCTTTTATCGTTTTCATTGCCTATAAATTAATCTTTCGCAAATATACATTATATCAGCACTTCTAAGCAAGCAGATCCTTTTCTATTTGCTTTTGCTCGAAAATGGCGTTTGCAATTTTATTTCCCTTAAAATAGCTTACATTTGCAGCATGTATTTCGACCAAGTTATAGGACAAGATCCGATTAAGAAGCAATTACTGCATGGCATTGAGCAAAAGCGAATTCCTCATGCTCAACTTTTCTATGGTGCAACCGGTAGCGGTCCATTGCCAATGGCTATTGCCTACGCACAAGCTATTTTATGCAGTACTTATGAGAAAGATTCCGATGCCTATAAGAATTGCGCTAAACGAGTGATAGAAGGGAATCATCCGGATTTACATTTTATTTTTCCTGTAAACAGACGAACAGGAATGAATAGGCCCGCCATCTCTAAAGACTATATGAGCGAATGGCGAAGCTTTATTGCCGATGCACCTTATGGCTCGGTGTACCAATGGTTGCAGCATATAGGGATTGGAAATAAACAAGGAAATATAGGCGTAGCAGAAGCAAAGGAAATAAGCAGATCACTCTCTTTCAAGGCTTTTGAAAGTGGCTACAAGGTACTTATCCTATGGATGCCAGAGTTGATGAATATAGCTTGTGCAAATGCCTTGCTGAAACTTATAGAAGAGCCACCTTCCAAATCGGTTTTACTATTGGTTAGCGAAGATGCAAACCAAGTACTTGGTACAATCCAATCTAGATGTCAGCTACTCCACCTCCCACCGCTTACAGAAGTAATTTTAAGCAAAGCGCTACAACAGAGAAATAGCTTACAAGCAAGCGAAAGCATCTTAATAAGTAAGCAAGCGCAAGGAAGCTATACCAAAGCATTAAGTTTATTGGACAACGAACGGATGGACACCACTTTCGAAGCTTGGTTTATTCAGTGGGTTCGAACTGCCTTTAAAGCACGGGGAAATAAATCGGTGTTATTGGAATTATTAGATTGGAGTGATACGGTTGCTGGCTCAGGAAGAGAAGCACAAAAACAATTCCTTCAGTTTTGCTCGGAGATTTTTAGGCAAGCTTTCCTACTAAACTACAAAACACCAGAATTGGTTTATTATGAAATTCAAGACGAAGGTTTTAAATTAGAAAATTTTGCGCCTTTTATTCACAACCATAATATCTATGAAATTTTTGAATCGATAGAAACCGCAAATTATCATATCGAACGAAACGGGAATCCAAAATCGATCTTCACCGACCTATCAATCCAATTAACTCGCTTGCTTCATAAAAAGCAGTAAATAGATTTTATTTATCTAGTTTTTATACTTTATAGAACTTTGCTATAAAAAACAGGCCATTTAAATTGAATTTAAGCGCACTTAAATAAATCGTCAAGGCTGCTACTCATTTGCACTATCAAACAGCCCTAAAGGCTTTTATTTGGTGTTTTTTGGTAGAAATAGACGACAGACGAGGGTTCTTTAGTGAAGCATGCCGATAGATTGGAGCGCAGCGCGTTTAGTCCGCCTTTTATCCAATTCGTTTTTCCTGTACGATATTTTTCTGATAGTATGCAAACATAAAATGCGTCGAACCACATAGGTTTTGTTTTGGTTTGTGGAAGCGTTTCAGGAAAAATATTTTTCATAGCTTCTCTATCAAAATGCCAAAGATGTCTTGGCACGTCATAAGCCGCCCAAAACTCTTCATATTTTTTCGCATCCCAACTTTTATAATTTGGCACTGCGATAACCAAAACTCCTTCAGGTTTTAAAAGCGCCTGCAATCGATTTAGAGTTTCCTGCAAATTAGGGACGTGCTCTAAAACATGCCAAAGCGTAATTACATCGAATTGTTCGCCCTTTAATTCCTTTAACGAAGAAAGCAAGTGTAATCCTTTTTTACTTGCTAAGTTTCGAGCTTGCTCATTAGGCTCGACTCCGTAAACTTTCCATCCTTTATTTACCGCTACTTGTAAAAAGTCTCCAGTTCCTGCTCCAAAGTCTAGTAGCTTATTTTCGCTGGATCTAAGTTTTCCTATAGAACGAACCTTTTGCTTTAAGGTGATTTTTTTTACAAGCTGATATGCTTTTTCAAAAAGACTATCGGTGGCGTCGGTATGTGAAACATAAGCATCGGATTCGTAATAGGATTCTAAAGACTCTGGGACAGGTTGTGTTTCTAAATAACTTTGCCCTTCTCTTTTTACAATGGAAAAAGTCTCTCCAGAAACCATATAATCTTTGGTTTCCAGAACGACTTTTACATTCTTATCTTTTAATTCTATGTTTTGTTTCACGTGGAACACTTTGGATTATTATCTTCCCATATACACCAACAACACCGAAATATCATTTGGAGAGACGCCACTAATTCTGGATGCTTGTGATAAAGTAGAGGGACGTATATCTTTTAATTTCTCCCGTGCTTCAAAAGAAATAGATTTCATGCCATCGTAATTAAAGTTTGGTGGGATTTTTATTCCTTCTAACCTATTTAACTTATCTGCGTTGTTCTTTTCTTTTTCTATATAACCAGAATACTTCACATGGATTTCGGTTTGCTCCAAAACTTCTTGGTTAAAATTATGTTCGCTAATATACTCTTCCACAGAAGGTATTTTTCGCATATCGTCCATTGTAATATTCGGTCTAGAAAAAAACTTAAACATCTTGTCACTCTGATTGACCAAAGCGGAATTCTTCTCTTCGAAAATTGGATTTATCTCTTCGGGTGTGGCACTTGTTTTTTCAAAAAACGAAACAAAACCTTGAAACTCTTCTTTTTTCTTTTCCATGGTTTTCATCCTATCATCGGACGCTAATCCAATAGCATGAGACTTTGGAGTAAGGCGGAAATCTGCATTATCCTGTCGCAATAAGGTTCGGTATTCTGCCCTAGAAGTAAACATTCTATAAGGCTCTTCCGTTCCTTTGGTTATCAAATCGTCTATAAGAACGCCGATATATGCTTCATTACGTTTAAGAATAAATGGCTCCTCTTCCTGAATGGCAAGATGTGCATTTATTCCTGCCATCAATCCTTGGCAAGCTGCTTCTTCATAGCCAGTAGTTCCATTAATCTGACCCGCAAAATACAATCCAGAGATCAACTTTGTTTCTAAAGTATATTGTAATTGCGTAGGTGGAAAGTAATCATATTCGATCGCGTAGCCAGCTCTAAAAAACTTTACATTCTCGAATCCAGCAACTTCTTTCAATGCTTTATACTGAATATCCTCTGGAAGAGAAGTAGAAAATCCATTCACATAATACTCTACCGTATTCCATCCTTCTGGTTCCACAAAAATCTGATGGCGCTCTTTATCCGCAAAACGATTAATCTTATCTTCGATAGACGGACAGTATCTGGGCCCTAAACTTTTAATAGAACCATTGAACATGGGTGACCTATCAAAACCTTCTTTTAGCAAGTCGTGTACTTCTTGACTAGTGTAAGTCATATAACAACTGCGTTGTTCTTGAATAGGTTTTGTAAGCGAAGAATAAGAGAATTTTTTGGTGATTTCATCCCCGGGTTGTTCAATCATTTTTGAGAAATCTAAAGATCTACCATCTACTCTTGGCGGCGTTCCCGTTTTCATTCTTCCTGCCTCGAAACCTAGCGCTTCTAATTCCGCAGTAATTCCTGTAGACGCAGATTCACCAGAACGTCCACCACCAAATTGCTTTTCGCCGATATGGATCAACCCATTCAAGAAGGTTCCGTTGGTTAGAATTACCTTTTTAGCTTTAATTTCTAAACCCATCTGGGTTCTAACTCCCACTATTTTTTCTCCCTCAATCAATAATCCAGAAACCATTTCTTGGTAGAAATCCAGATTGGGAGTTTGCTCTAACATCAATCTGTAAGTCTCTGCAAATCGCATTCTATCGCTCTGCACTCTTGGACTCCACATTGCGGGTCCTTTGGACATGTTAAGCATCTTGAATTGTATCGCAGTCTTATCGCTAACAATTCCGCTATAGCCACCTAAGGCATCAATCTCACGTACAATCTGTCCTTTAGCAATTCCACCCATGGCAGGATTGCAGGACATCTGTGCAATGTTCTGTAAATTCATAGTGACCAGCAGCGTCGAAGAGCCTAAATTTGCTGCCGCAGCAGCTGCCTCGGAACCTGCGTGTCCTCCCCCTACAACAATAACATCATATTCTTTATTGAACATATCTTTCTTTTTGTTCCACGTGGAACATTTACTGATTCGTTTTAAAATTTTCGCAAAGCTAAAGCCCAATCCTCTTTGGCTCGCATTTGCTCTTCCTCTGTATCGGATAGATCATCGTATCCGCTAATATGCAATATACCATGTATCATAACTCGATGTAATTCCTCCTCAAAAGAAACGGAGAACTCCTTTGCGTTTTCCGCTACTCTATCGGTAGATATATATATTTCACCGCTTATTACCTGTCCTTCACGATAATCAAACGTAATAATATCGGTAAGCGTATCATGCTCCAAATACTCAAGATTCATTTCATGTAGAAAATCATCAGAACAAAACACATAGGACAACTCTCCTAATTCAAGATGTTCCTTTGTGATTACCTCCTGTATCCAAAGGCTTATTTCCTTTTCATTACTAAGTGTAAAATCATTTTGACTAGCATAGCTTATCATAGAAAAGAGGTCTATAATTGCAGTTTGAAATATTCTGCAAAAATAGTGAATTCTAATAAATTTGTATGTTAAAAAAGACATTTAGACAGCCTATAGCATAGCAAGCTGCCTCCGCTAATTAAAGAAATCCTGCACCTTTCTACGGAAGTAAGGCGTAAGATGTAGCGATTCTCTGTTCAATACTTCGGTAGCAGGTAGCTTTTCTTTAGGAGTTAGCTGTAATATATTGGTAGACCCAGGAAAGTTATTCAAGTTGGTATTTGCCTTCCTTTGCTCGTCTTCTTCTTGCTGCAAAGCCGCTTTGTCAAGCTCCAAAAGCTTATGTAAAATCTGTTGCATTTGACGTCTAGAACTTTCTGAGTTTCCTTGCTCAAGCATTTTCAAAGAGAGCGCATCCATTTCTTTAAGAATTCCTCTAGGCTCTTTTCCATCTATTCCATGTTGCAAAAGATAATCTTCCAATTGCATTTTTAACTGTTGTTGCTGTTTATATATCTCATAATAACTTCCATCTTCTCCTTCGCTATCTATATAAGAATCCCCTTCGCCTTTGGACCCATCTTTACCTCCAGAAGAGCCTTCGCCAGACTCTCCTTCTCCCTGACCTTCACCATCAGAGCCACTTTCTCCCTCAGTTCCATTGGTTTCTCCCTCCTCACCGCCTTCACCTTCTCCTTGACTATCCCCTTCTTCTCCTTCTTCTCCACCCATCAAGCTCTGTTGTTCTTCAATAATATCAGACAATTGAAAACCAGAGTTTTGTCCATCTCCCTGACCACTTCCTGAAGCCTGCATTTGCATTTGCATATTTTCTAAAATATCGCTTAAAATAACCGCCAATTCATTTGCACCAGTTAAAGTATACTGTTGCTGCGTAATCCCTTTGGACATTCTATTTTGAGCAAGATCGTCAAGAGAAACATCGATGTGGTCATTAATCTCAGTAGTTAATTGATGTATCTGTTTTCCCATACTCGGTTGACGCAGGGATAGAGAGAAGAGACTGTCATTAACATGCCTGAAGTTCTGCTTTAAATCGTGCTGACTAGTTAAGTAATTTCCATACTTGGGATTGGTAAAAGATATTTCCCTAAAAACCTCTAATAATTCTTCTTGCGAGAAAGAAAAGCGAACTAAATTATCTAAAATCTGCCTTAAAACTGCGGCATCTTCTGCCACAGACTCCATTCCACCTTGCATTTGCTGTTGCTGCATAGCCTGTGCTAGCTGTTGCATTTTTTGTCCAGCACCTTGTTGTGAAGGTTTACTTTCTTCTGGAGAACCTTCTTCCATCTTGTCTAAGGCATCTTGTTGATCTTCGGATATACGCTCTTCGGTAGATTTGTCTTGATGTAGAGAAAATGGTTTTAATAATTGCTGATTCTCCTTCATTAAATCCTCTAACTCTTCTTTAAATGAATCGAATTTCTCTTGTAACTTTTCTTGCTCTTCTTTAATTCCTTCCCCATCTTTATCAGCAAGCTTCTCTTGCTTATCACCTAATTCCATCAAGTCAGAAGCGAGCTTATTATTTTTTTCAGACACATAGAAGCGCTTGGTTAACTCTAATAACTGTCCAAGATTCTTTTCCTGAATTTTCTTTTCTTGTTTGTATTCTTCAATTTCCTTTAATAGATCTTCATTGGAAATTTTAGATTGGTATTCTTCAAGTTTATCGAGCAGTTGTTGGTTTTTTTTCATATCCTGTAACTGCTCCTCCATACGCTCCTGAAGCTGTTCCTTGTCCTTTTGCGAAGCTGGATCAGTATCCATCTTATCTAAACTCTGTTTAAGATCTTCGGTTATCTTTTCTAACGACTCCATAGCAAATTGCTCTTGCTTGGTAAAAGCATTTACTTTTTGAACATCCTCCCAACGAACTTCATCACTAGTTCTTTCTAAATTCTCTAGTTCTTGCAAGTCGGCATTCTCCTCCATCCATTTTTTCATATTATCGGATAGATTTTGAAGTTTATCTTTTTGAAAGTCCAATTGGGAGTCTTTTATATCTTCGGAAGAAAGGGCAGCGAGCGCACCCATATCTGAACGTGTGGTTTTGTAACCATTTACCGCATCATTGTCAACCACCTCAAAATAATAGACATAACTTCCATCTTCTTGGATATATTCTCTAGTATCGAATTGAAACTGAAATTCTTCGAAAGAATCTCCAGAAATCGGGACATCAAAAGTTTCCTTTTCGGAGGGATTGGTAGAAGGGTAGATTACAAAGCTTAAACTTCGCAAGCCATAATCATCTTCGGCAGAGCCAGTGAATTGATATATTGTAGGCTCCACAACATCCTGCACTTCGTGAATGCTTATAGTAGGATAAGCATCTTTAATAATCTGCATTCTAAAATGCATTTCTTCTTTTTGCTTTGATTGGTGATTTATTGCTAACACCTCATAATCAAAAGCTTGTAATATTTGTTGCTGGTAGACGAAGAGTTCTTTGTCGGCTTGAAAATCATATACAGAATCCTTTTGTACCATTCGGAGTTGATCCGATTGTTTGGTTTCTATATTCCAAGTGACTCTAGAACCTTCAGGAACTTCGGTGGTTCCGCTTCCACGTACTGTAGACGCATTTAACTTGGTGTGGGCGGGCGGTTGGATATATAACTCCATATTCTGTATAAAAGGCCTTGGTAATACCTCTAAAATGAAATCTTGACGTACTTTGTTGTTCCCTATAATAGAAAACGGTACATCGTTTTCACCTGAAGCAATCGAATAATGATAAATCCCTTTATTATCCGCGTGTAGATAATGGGGTTCGTCTTCTATAAGTAATTTCACCTCTTCTGGAATTCGATTTCCAACAATGGTAAAAGCCAAATCAAAAGACTGATTCTGAACAACGCTTAAAGAATCATTCAGCAATTGAAAATTATATGGAGACGGAGGAGTGTAGGCTTGATTATAATTAGACATTCTTTCGTAGCTTTTACCAAACCAATTGGCATCGGCTATCAAAAAACTTAGTGCAAAAACAATCATTGGAAGCGCAAAGTACGGCAAGTATTTTTTATTGCTAGTATAAGAAACCGCTTTCGGAAAAGAAAAGGCTTTCATTTCGTCCATTTTCTGTTCTACACTTGCTATTAAAAGTTCCGACGGTTCTTCATGTTGTTGTAATTGGAGGGTATTCAGAAGTTTATCTGAAACCTCCGGGAAGTAATTCCCGATTATTTTTGCAGATTCCTCATAGGTTATCCCTTTTCGGAGTTTTAATAGTTTGCTTAAGGGAATAAGTATCCAGCGATATAATAAAGCTACCTCTACAACAATAAAGGACCAGAATAACGCTTTTCTGCCACCACTTGGGAGCCAGAAGAAGTATTCTATCAGCAGCAAAAGAATTAGGTATAAAAGTCCGATACTAATAAATAGTATAGCCCCTCGTAAAATATCATTTAAATGATACTTACGAATAAAGGCTTCTAATTTCTGTTTTAATTCTGAACTGGCTTGCATAGAACAAAGATACACTACCTAAAAAACAATACGCTATAATACTAAGATTAACAGCAACTAACAAGAAATATATCCCAAATAGCAAATAAAACGTGTCTATTCATTTCAAGTATAGAAAGTATAAAAAGGTATTTCAACCATGTTCTCGGAAGTTAGTAATTATCCGAAAAATATATTCTACCTACTAGGTTTAGGTTGCTTAGTGAAAAATGCCATAACAGCAGCGACTAACAGTAGAATCGCCGATACGATGTATGCACCACCATACCCACCGGTAGCATCGATAATTCGACCTGCCATAATCGGTCCTATAAACCCTCCTACTCCCCAGGCGGTAAAAATTAGACCGTAATTTGTTCCAGCATATTTAAGACCAAACCAATCCCAGGTTGTAGCGGGAAATAATGCTAGCAATGCGCCAAAAGTTGCACCCGTTACCACTGCACCCACCGTGAGCATCAACCCAGAAGTATAGGTGATGAAAGCGAACATATTTATCGCTTGAAGGATGAATACCAGAATCAACGTATTTGTTCGTCCAATTTTATCAGAAACTATTCCTGTTACCACTCGCCCAAGGGCATTACCGATAGCTAATAGCGCAACAAATAAAAATCCGGTTTCTAAACCTCCTTGATTTTTAGCGATCACTGCAACATTACCAATGATAATAAGTCCTGCAGATGCAGAAAATGCAAACATAAGCCACAGGGACCAAAACTGACTCGTTTTCATCATTGCTCGTGGTGTGAATTCATTCTGAACCGCGGTGGTGGTAGGTTGTTTCTTTTTAATTGGTTTAGGAGGTTCTTCTCCTACTAGTTCCCAATCTGCAGGAGGAGATTTCATTACAAAAGAAAGTCCAACGATTAGGACGGTAAAAAATATTCCTAGGTAATAGAAAGCATTGGCCACTCCGAAATTCTTTAGTAGGTAATTGGACAATGGCGAAACATATACCGCAGCAAGACCGTAACCTGAAACCACAATTCCTGTAATGGTGCCACGTAAATGCGGTTTATACCACTTGGTAGCTGTTGGAGTTGGTGCAGCATAACCAAAGCCCATCGCTGCACCTACAATCACTCCAAAGCCAATAACGAATCCAGTAACGGTCAATGTCATTCCAGCAATTGCAAAACCAATACCAATCAAAATCCCAGATAAGATCAACAATAATCGCGGACCAAAACGATCTAACATAATCCCAGCGGGCACCATAAAGAAGGCAAATAGAATAATAGCTACACTATAAGGCAAAGCGGTTTCCGTAGAAGTAAATCCTTGAGAATCCTGTAGTTCCTTAGCAAAAACGCTCCAAGCATAAAGCACCCCTAAACAAAGATTTATCGCTGTACCTGCAACAACAACCTTTCTAGTTCGTGCTCTATTTTGTTTCAAATTTTTTGAGTTTGTCTGTACTTTCGTCAATGAGTAACTTTTTAAATGTTTTTTTTAGTTCGCTTTTAGCGAAATCTTAAATCCTATTAAATTATTTGCTATTAAATAGAGAAGGTTTTTATGCAATTTTAACCCAGTGTTGTATGTACACTACTTGCAAAAACTGCTTCCTCCGTGGTTCTAGCGTCCATAATAATTTCAGTAGGATACTTATGTAACTCCAATATCCTAATAGCATTTCTTGTTTTTAATTCCCCATTTTTAAGTTTATAATCAAAGATTAGTTCATTGCTATCTATTTGTTCGGTAAAATGATAAAGTTTATAATTCTCTTTGCTTAAGATCTCGGTTAACTCAATATCGTGCGTGGAGACTAAAACCATATTATTACCTTGATTTAAATAAGATAATATCGCTTTTCCTCCAGAAACTCGCTCTACTGTATTAGTTCCCTTAAAAATTTCATCTAATACGAATAAACAAGGATTATCTTGTTTTGAAGCGTCAATCAGTTCCTTTATTGTCAATACTTCTGCTAGGTAATAACTGGTATTATCTAACAAGTCGTCTGTTATTCTAATAGAAGAATAGAGTTTGAAAAAGGGTGCCATATATTCTTCGGCGAAACAGATATTAAGCGTTTGCGCCAAAATACTATTAATAGCAACACTTCGGATAAATGTGGTCTTCCCAGACATATTAGAACCCGTA
>Ga0079223_10002121_pt1 | contig 12167 bp, 11 predicted proteins | sample Stecom2011_FD_75072 | JGI IMG/M metagenome (GOLD analysis project Ga0079223, IMG submission 75072) | Agricultural soil microbial communities from Utah to study Nitrogen management - Steer compost 2011 | ecosystem: Environmental > Terrestrial > Soil > Agricultural land | place: USA: Utah...
CGCGGCAACCGCTTCTACATCTGGGATCTGGACAGCGCCGAGCTGCTGCTCGACACGCCATTGCCGGACTGCGCCGGCGTGGCGGCCAGCCGCGAGGGCTTCGTGGTCAGCGCCGGGGTCGGCCGCTGCCGGCATTTCGATTGCCGCGGGGAACGGATCCAGGCCCGTTACCTGGAACTGCCCTCCGGGCTGTGGGACAACCACCTGCGGCTGGCCTGAGGCCTGCCGCGGGTCAGTGGGAGTCGGATTCGCGGGCGATCAGCCGCCGGGTCCACAGGCTGCCCAGCAGGCCCACCACGGACAGCCCGGCCAGCATCAGCCAGACCTGCTCGGCGGCCGAGCCCACCAGCCACATCACCAGCAGCGCCAGGGCGGCAGCCACCGTGGTCTTGTCGAAGGAACGCAGCAACCACTGCAGGAAGAGGGATTTCATCGGGTGCTCTCCATGACGCGCGGCAACCACCGGGCCCTACGCCCCTGCCGCGCATACTCCTGACAAGCGGCAGATCGCCATTATTTCTGAAGGGGCGCGGCCCCGTTATGTGCGCCCATTCACACTTTCAGCCGCACGCTCGGGTTGCCTGCGGTTTCGCGACTCCCTGGTGCCTGATGCTCCGTCATCCCTCCCGGCCAAGCAAGTGCTTGGTTCACCAGCTTGCGTGTTCGCTGTGCGAACTTCGCGCTCAAGTATCCCCGTTTCCGGCCGAAAACCCCGCGAAGTCCGGAACCGCTTCAGGTTTGCGAGGAACCCTCATGTCCCTAATCCGCTCCCTTCGCGGCCAGGTGCTCACGCTGCTGGGCGGCAGCCTGCTGCTGATGCTGCTGATCGCCGTGGCCAGCTTCCAGGCACTGAACGACAGCGCCCGCTCCTACCAGCGACTGCTGGAAGGCCCCGCCACCGTCAGCCTGCGCGTGGCCTCGGTGAACCTGGACTTCAAGACCCAGGTGCAGGAATGGAAGAACCTGCTGCTGCGCAGTGCCAGCAACGAGGAGGTAGTCGAGTACTGGCAGCGCTTCGAGCGTCTGGAACAGGACGTGCAGCGCCAGCTCGGCGAGCTGCAGGGCATGGCGCAGCTGCCGGCGGAGGTGCGCAGCCAGCTGCAGCGCCTGCAGCAGGAGCACCAGCGGATCGGTCAGGCCTACCGTCAGGGGCGGCATTCCTTTCTCATGAGCGGCTTCGATGCCTCGGCCGGCGACGAGGTGGTGCGCGGCATCGACCGGGACTTCAGCGAGCAGCTGGAAGCGCTGACGGTGGCCTGGCGCACCCGCACCCAGGAGCAGGTCCCGGTGCTGGAACGCAGCACCGGCAATACCGTGCTGTTCGGCCTGCTGTTCATGCTGGTCTCCTCCCTGGTGCTGTTCGTGCTGGCGCAGCTGCTCCTGCGCCACCAGCTGATCGACCCCATCAACGGCCTCATCGGCCATATCGACGCGCTCAGCCAGGGGCATCTGGGCAAGCCGGTGGATGCGCGTCGCCAGGATGAACTGGGCCGCCTGGCCCTGGCCTCCAACCGGCTGCGCGACTTCCTGGCCGAGACCTTCCGCAAGCTGCAGGCCAGCAGCCAGGAGCTGGACCGCGCCAACCGTGAGCTGGAAACGGTGTCCAGCCGCATGGCCGGCGACAGCCGCAAGCAGGTGGAGCGCACCGAGCAGGTGGCCACCGCCATGCACGAGATGTCCGCCACCGCCCAGGAAGTGGCACGCCACACCACCGAGGCGGCGCAGGCCGCCGATGCCGCCGACGGCGCCTGCGACCGCGGCGAGCAGGCCATGCGCCAGATGGTGAACAGCATCAACAGCATACGCGGGGACATCACCCACATCGCCCGGGTGGTGCACAGCCTGGCCGATGACAGCGCGCGCATCGGCGCGGTGCTGGAAGTCATCCACGGCATCGCCGAGCAGACCAACCTGCTGGCTCTCAACGCGGCCATCGAGGCGGCGCGGGCCGGGGAAGCCGGTCGCGGCTTCGCGGTGGTGGCCGACGAGGTGCGCAACCTGGCTCGCCGCACCGCCGAATCCACCGCCGAGATCCAGCAGATCATCGAGGCGGTGCAGGGCGGCGCGCGCAACGCGGTGCAGGCCATCGAGAGCGGCCAGCGCAGCAGTGACGAGGGCGTGGAGCAGGTGGACCGCGCGGTGGAGATCCTGCACGGCGTGAGTGCCGCGGTGGAGGCGATCCGCGACATGAACCGGCAGATCGCCACCGCCGCCGAGGAGCAGACCGCCGTGGCCGAGGAAATGACCCTCAGCCTCACCGAGGTGACCGACATCGCCCGTGCCAACCAGCAGCATGTGGAACGCACCCACCAGACCGCCGGCACGCTGCTGGGAATTTCCGCCGAACTGGGCAGCGTGACCCGGCAGATTCACCTCGACTGATTCGGGAAAAGCGAGCCGACGGGTAACCGCCGGCGCGCTTTGACCCCTCCATACCCCCTGTCTAAGGTTGATGCACCGCACGTTTCCGCGCTCCGCAGGAACTCCCCCATGGTGCTTCGCCGCATGCTGCTCATGCTGGCCGCGGTGGCCGTCGTGGTCCTGGCACTGGCTGCCTACAAGGGCTACTCCATCTACCAGCAGGTCCAGATGTTCTCCGCCCCGCCCCCACCGGTCAGCGTGGAGGCGGAACCGGCCCGCACCCTGCAATGGCAGCAGCGCATTCCCGCCATCGGCACCCTCAAGTCGGTGCAGGGGGTGGACCTCACCGCGGAAATCTCCGGCACCGTCAGCGAGGTGCTGTTCGAGTCCGGGCAGCGGGTCGAGCGCGGCCAGCTGCTGCTGCGCCTGAGCAGCGAGGTGGAGCAGGCCAGCCTGAAGTCCGCCGAGGCCGCGCTGGCCCTGGCCAACGTGGAGCGCAACCGGGCACGCAACCTGGTGGGCAGCAGCGCCATCTCCCGCAGCGAGTTCGATCGCCTGAACGCCGAGGCGCAGCAGGCCCAGGCCAGCGTCGAACAGTTGCGCGCGACCCTGGAGAAGCGCCAGGTGCTGGCCCCCTTCTCCGGACGCATCGGCCTCAGCCAGGTGGAACGCGGCGACTTCCTGGCCGCCGGCGCACCCATCGCCACCCTCCAGGACCTGTCCAGCCTGGAGGTGGACTTCGCCCTGCCGGAACAGCGTGCTCCGCAGCTGTCGGTCGGCCAGCGCGTGCTGGTGCGCGCCGCGGCCTACCCGGATGAGCATTTCCAGGGCGAGATCATCGCCCTCAACCCGCGGGTGGACGACAGCACCCGCAACCTGCAGATCCGCGCCCGTCTGGCCAACCCCGAGGAACGTCTGCTGCCGGGCATGTTCGCCCAGCTGGAAGTGATCCTGCCGGAGACCCCGCGCCGGGTGGTGGTGTCGGAAACCGCGGTCACCTACAGCCTGTACGGCGATGCGCTCTATGTGGTGAAGGAGCAGGACGGCGAGGACGGCCAGAAGCAGCAGGTGGCCGAACGCCGCTTCGTGAACACCGGCGAGCGCCGCGACGGCCTGGTGGTGATCGAGCAGGGCCTGCAGGATGGCGAATGGGTGGTCACCTCCGGTCAGCTCAAGCTGGACCATGGCACCCCGGTCAGCCTGGCCCCCGCCGCCGCCCACGCGCAGCTTCCCTGAGGCGCCCGTGGCCATCACCGATCCCTTCATCCGTCGCCCGGTGCTGGCCTGCGTGGTCAGCCTGCTGCTCCTGCTGCTGGGCGTGCAGGCGTTCCAGAACCTGGCGATCCGTCAGTACCCGCAGATGGAAAGCGTGCTGATCACGGTGACCACCACCTATCCCGGGGCCAACGCGGAAACCATCCAGGGCTACATCACCCAGCCCCTGCAGCAGAGCCTGGCCAGCGCCGAGGGCATCGACTACATGACCTCGGTCAGCCGCCAGAACGTGTCGGTCATCTCCATCTACGCGCGCATCGGCAGCAACAGCGACCGTCTGTTCACCGAGCTGCTGGCCAAGGCCAACGAGGTGAAGAACCAGCTGCCCCAGGATGCCGAGGATCCGGTGCTGGCGCGCCAGGCCGCCGACTCCACGGCGCTGATGTACATCAGCGCCTTCAGCGACACCCTCTCCAACCCGCAGATCACCGACTATCTGTCCCGCGTGGTGCAGCCCAAGCTGGCCACCCTGCCGGGCATCGCCGAGGCGGAGATTCTCGGCAACCAGGTGTTCGCCATGCGCCTGTGGCTCGATCCGGTGCGCCTGGCCGCCCACGGCCTGAGCGCCGGCGACGTGGCCGAGGCGGTGCGCCGCTACAACTACCTGTCCACCGCCGGCGAGGTGAAGGGCCAGTACGTGGTGACCAGCCTCAACGCCGCCACCGACCTGAAGACCCCCGAGGACTTCGGCGCCATCCCCCTGAAGACCGATGGCGACAGTCGGGTGCTGCTGCAGGACGTGGCCCGCGTGGAGATGGGCGCGGAAAGCTACGACAGCGTCAGCTCCTTCGACGGCGTGCCTTCGGTGTACATCGGCATCAACGGTACACCCAGCGCCAACCCGCTGGACGTGATCGCCGGGGTGCGCGCCCTGCTGCCGGAACTGCAGGCCCAGCTGCCGCCCGGGCTGGAGATGGAAATCGCCTACGACGCCACGCGCTTCATCCAGGCCTCCATCGACGAGGTGGTGAAGACCCTGGCCGAGGCCGTGCTGATCGTCATCCTGGTGGTGTTCCTGTTCCTCGGCTCGCTGCGCTCGGTGCTCATCCCGGTGGTCACCATCCCGCTGTCGATGATCGGCGTGCTGTTCTTCATGCAGCTGATGGGCTATTCCATCAACCTGCTCACCTTGCTGGCCATGGTGCTGGCCATCGGCCTGGTGGTGGACGACGCCATCGTGGTGGTGGAGAACATCCACCGCCACATCGAGGAAGGCCACAAGCCCCTGGACGCGGCGCTGCTGGGCGCGCGGGAGATCGCCCTGCCGGTGGTGTCCATGACCATCACCCTGGCGGCGGTGTACGCGCCCATCGGCCTGCTGACCGGCATCACCGGCGTGCTGTTCAAGGAGTTCGCCTTCACCCTGGCCGGCGCGGTGATCATCTCCGGCGTGGTGGCCCTGACCCTGTCGCCGATGATGTGCTCCTACCTGCTGCGCCCGCAGACCAGCCCCAGCGGCCTGGCCCACCGTATCGACCTGGTCTTCGAGCGCCTGAAGAACCGCTACCGGCGCACCCTCGGCGGCACCCTGGACAGCCGCCCGGTGGTGCTGGTGTTCGCCGTGCTGATCCTGGCGCTGATCCCGGTGCTGCTGATGTTCACCCAGAGCGAGCTGGCGCCCGACGAGGACCAGGGGGTGATCTTCATGATGTCCACCTCGCCCCAGGCCGCCAACCTGGACTACATGAACAAGTACACCGACGCCTTCCAGCCGATCTTCCGGGATTTCCCCGAGTACTACTCGGCGTTCCAGATCAACGGCTTCGACGGCGTGCAGAGCGGCATCGGCGGTTTCCTGCTCAAGCCCTGGGACGAGCGCGAACGCACCCAGATGGAACTGCTGCCGGATGTGCAGGCGCGCCTGAACAGCATTCCCGGCCTGCAGATCTTCGGCTTCAACCTGCCCTCGCTGCCCGGCACCGGCGAAGGCCTGCCGTTCCAGTTCATCATCAACACCGCCAACGACTACGAGCTGCTGCTGGATGTGGCCGAGCGGGTGAAGAAGCGTGCCGCGGAGTCCGGCAAGTTCGCCTTCCTGGATGTGAACCTGGCCTTCGACAAGCCGGAGCTGGTGGTCGAGATCGATCGCCAGAAGGCGGCGCAGATGGGTGTGTCCATGCAGACCCTGGGGCAGACCCTGGCGGTGCTGCTGGGCGAAGGCGAGATCAACCGCTTCACCGTGGACGGTCGCAGCTACAAGGTGATCGCCCAGGTGGAGCGGGAGTTCCGCGCCGATCCGGGCTGGCTGGCCAGCTACTACGTGCGCAACGAGGAAGGCCGGATGCTGCCGCTGTCCACCCTCATCCGCACCCGCCACCAGGCGCGCCCCACCCAGCTGTTCCAGTTCCAGCAGCTCAACGCCGCCACCATACAGGGCGTGCCCATCGTCAGCATGGGCGAGGCCATCGATACGGTGCGGCAGATCGCCGAGGAGGAGGCGCCGCGCGGCTACACCTTCGACTACGCCGGCCCGGCGCGCCAGTTCATCCAGGAAGGCAGCGCGCTGTACGTCACCTTCGCCCTGGCGGTGGCCATCATCTTCCTGGTGCTGGCGGCGCAGTTCGAGAGCTTCCGCGATCCGCTGGTGATCCTGGTGACGGTGCCGCTGTCCATCTGCGGCGCGCTGATCCCGCTGTTCCTCGGCCTGGCCACCATGAACATCTACACCCAGGTGGGGCTGGTGACGCTGATCGGCCTGATCAGCAAGCACGGCATCCTCATCGTCGAGTTCGCCAACCAGTTGCGCCGGCGCAACGGCTGGGACGCCCGCCGGGCGGTGGAGGAAGCGGCTGCCATTCGCCTGCGCCCGGTGCTGATGACCACCGCGGCCATGGTCTGCGGCATGATCCCGCTGCTGCTGGCCAGCGGCGCCGGCGCGGTGAGCCGCTTCAACATCGGCCTGGTGATCGCCAGCGGCATGACGGTCGGCACCTTGTTCACCCTGTTCGTGCTGCCCAGCGTCTACACCCTGCTGGCCGGACGGCATGTGCAGGTCGCCGAGGCGGAGGCCGAACCTGTATAGCGGGGCGCCAGCCCGGGCCAGCGCCACGCGCTGGCCACCGCTCGACGCGCACATCGGCGGCCGGGAACGCCGAGCCCCCTGCCGGTCAGGGCATCGCCCGGTTTCCGGGCAAAACCACCGTTGCGGTGACTGGAAATGAAAAGCCCCGCCGGCTTGCGCCGCGGGGCTTGCGAATGCCGCCGGCTCGTCTTTCCGTCGCTGCGGGTTTCAATCCTCGTACCCGTGTCCCTGCGACAATGCGAACAGCAACAGCAGCAGTCCCTCTCCCGGTTCCACCTGGGCCATCTTCGCGCGCGCATTGGGAGGTATCGGGCATTGCTTCGTTCCCTCGCCGAATCCCTGCACAACACCCGATCCCGGTTCGTGCCAGACGGCCACCGCCGTCGAGGCCACGCCCAGTGCCCACACGATGAACAGCCCTCGTGCGATGCCAGGCTTCATGTCCAAACCCTCGGGGTCCAGCCAATGCAGCCCTGAAAACGTTAGTCCAGCGCGGCCTCGCTCACGTCATGCGCTGACAGATGGTCCCCGGCATCGCCCGCGACGGTGGCCTGTTCGGCCCAGAGTGCCGCGGCGGCTGCAAAGTCGGCCCCCAGCGTCTCGTCCATGCGTTCCGGATCGAAACGCCGCAGGCAGCCCTCACCCAGGGTCGGCGGCGCGCTGGCCGTGGCGCGCGCGAAGGGATCGCTCAATCGAACACCACGGTCTTGTTGTCGCGGACCAGCACCCGGTCCTCCAGGTGGTAGCGCAGGCCACGGGCCAGCACCAGCTTTTCCACGTCCTTGCCCAGGCGCACCATGGTCTCGATGCTGTCGCGATGGGTCACGCGCACCACGTCCTGCTCGATGATGGGGCCGGCGTCCAGCTCCTCGGTGACGTAGTGACAGGTGGCGCCGATCAGCTTCACGCCGCGCAGGGAGGCCTGGTGGTACGGCTTGGCCCCCACGAACGAGGGCAGGAAGCTGTGGTGGATATTGATGACCTGATGACGGTAGCGCTCGCACAGGTCCGGCGGCAGGATCTGCATGTAGCGGGCCAGCACCACGGTGTCGGCGCTGTATTCGTCGATCAGCTGGGAAACCTGCTCGAACGCCGGCTGCTTGTTGGTCGGATCGACCGGCACATGATGGAACGGAATGCCATGCCATTCGACCATGCTGCGCAGGTCATTGTGGTTGGAAATCACGCAGGGAATCTCGCAATCCAGCTCGTCACTGCGCCAGCGGTGCAGCAGGTCGGCCAGGCAATGGGACTCGCGACTGGCCATCAGCACCACCCGGCGCTTCTCGGCGGAGTCGGAGATGCGCCATTCCATGGAGAACTCGCGGGCGATGGGGCCGAAGGCCTGGCGAAAACCGGCGAGGTCGAACGGCAGCGAGTCGGCACGGATTTCGTGGCGCATGAAGAACCAGCCACTCTGATGATCCGAGTGGTGACTGGCCTCGGTAATCCAGCCGTTGTAGGTCGCCAGGAAGTTACTGACCTTGGCGACAATACCGACGCGATCAGGGCAGGCGATTACCAGCCGGAAGGTACGCATGGGGAAACTCCAGAATTGCAAAGGCGGCAATTCTAGCCAGCTGCGGCAGAGGTGCATAGTCAGGGCGCCGGCGGCCGCGCGCCCCGCCACCCGGGTACTGCGGACACTAGTGCGCGTCCAGGCACCGGTTAACTACAATGGCCCGCCATATTCCGCGGTGATAACGGCCTCGTTCAGCAATGCAACAAGTTGCTCAAAGGCATCGCCACTAATTGCCTTGCGATAATGTGAAGTCCGCCCGGCAAACTATGTGTTCCTCATACACATCGAGTTTACTTGCCGGATAACTGTGACTATCATTCTGGGCACTAATCCTGACTCACTTCCCAAAGGAAAGATCATGTCCCTGATTTCTGAATTCCGCGCAACCGAAGAGGCCATCAAGGAACTGCAGGAGCGCCTGAAGGCGCTGCAGCAAGATGAAAAGCTGCAGAAGGAAATCGAGTTCGAGAAGAAACTGCGTGATCTGATGGGCCAGTATGGCAAGTCGCTGCTCGACATCATCGCCATTCTCGACCCGGCCTCCGCGCAGCAGCGCACCAGCCGCGGCGCCGGCCGCAGCGCACCTGCCGCCAAGCGCGCGCGCAAGGTCAAGCAGTACCGCAACCCGCACACCAACGAAGTCATCGAGACCAAGGGCGGCAACCACAAGACCCTGAAGGAATGGAAGGCCAAATGGGGTGCCGAGGAAGTCGAAGGCTGGGCCAAGGTGCTGGGTTGATTCCCGACGCCTGAGCCAGAAGACGCCAGCATATGCTGGCGTTTTTCTTTTCCGCCCGGCGGAAGCCTCAATAAAGAATCTGGCCGAGAAACAGGCGCGTCCGCTCATTGCGCGGATGATGGAAGAAGGTCTCCGGATCCGCCTCTTCAACGATCTCGCCACGGTCCATGAAGATCACCCGGTTTGCCACCGTACGGGCAAAGCCCATCTCATGGGTGACACACAACATGGTCATGCCGCTTTCCGCCAGGGCGATCATGGTATCCAGAACTTCCTTGACCATCTCCGGGTCAAGTGCCGAAGTCGGCTCATCGAACAACATGATCTTCGGCTTCATGCACAGGGCGCGGGCAATGGCGACCCGCTGCTGCTGCCCACCGGACAGTTGCCCCGGATATTTGCCGGCCTGCTCGGGAATGCGCACCTTCTCCAGGTAGTACATGGCGATTTCCTCCGCCTCGCGGCGCGGCATCTTGCGCACCCACATGGGCGCCAGGGTGCAGTTCTGCAGCACGGTCAGATGGGGAAACAGATTGAAGTGCTGGAAGACCATGCCGACCTCGCTGCGGATCGCCTCGATCTGCTTGAGATCGCGGGTCAGCTCCACGCCCTCGACCAGAATCCTGCCGGCCTGGTGTTCCTCCAGGCGGTTGATGCAGCGGATGGTCGTCGACTTGCCCGATCCCGACGGCCCGCAGATCACGATGCGCTCCCCCTTGCGCACCTGCAGGTTGATGTCCTTGAGCACGTGGAACTGACCGTACCACTTGTTCACGTCGATCATTTCGATCATCAGGTGGCCGCCCGGGTCGGCCTGTCGCTGCGCCTCGTTCATGTTCCACTCCTCAATGCCCACGCCCGGTTTCCAGCCTGCGCTCCAGATGCAGCGAATAGCGGGAGATGCCGAAACAGAAGATCCAGTAGACCGCCGCCGCGAACACGTAGCCCTCGGTGGACATGCCCAGCCAGGCCGGGTCCGCGGTGGCGCGCTTGATGCTGTTCAGGAAATCGAAGAGGCCGATGATGATCACCAGGCTGGTGTCCTTGAACAGCGCGATGAAGGTGTTGACGATGCCGGGAATCACCAGTTTGAGGGCCTGGGGCAGCACCACCAGGCCCATCATGCGCCAGTAGCCCAGTCCCAGCGCCTGGGCAGCCTCGTATTGTCCCTTGGGGATGGCCTGCAAGCCGCCACGCACCACCTCGGCGATGTAGGCGGCCTCGAACAGGATCACCATGACCATGGCGCGCAGCAGCTTGTCCAGATTCATGCCTTCGGGCAGGAACAGCGGCAGCATCACCGAGGACATGAACAGCACGGTGATCAGCGGCACGCCCCGCCAGAACTCGATGATGGTCACGCAGATGACCTTGATCGCCGGCAGCTCCGAGCGGCGCCCCAGGGCCAGCAGGATGCCCAGCGGCAGCGCGCCGGCGATGCCCACGGCGGCGATCACCAGGGTCAGCATCAGCCCGCCCCACAGGCTGGTGGGCACCAGGGACAGGCCGAGGAAGCCTCCGTGCAGCAGCCAGTAGGCCAGCAGCGGATAAGCGAACAGAAAGACAAGCCCGTAGCGGAGCTTGTGCCGGAAGGCGCCGACGAACAGCGGCGCGGCGCCGACCACGGCCAGCAGCACCGTGAGATTCACTCGCCAGCGCTCCGGCCGGGGATAGAAGCCGTACATGAACTGCCCGAAGCGCTCCTTGACGAACACCCAGCAGGCGCCCTCGCGGGTACAGTCGGCCCGGCGCTCGCCCACCCAGTCGGCCTCGATGAATGCCCACTCGATCAGCGGCGGCACCACCAGCCAGATCAGGTACAGCCCCAGCAGGGTGAGCAGCGCATGCCAGCCGCTGGCGAACAGGTTGGCTCGCACCCAGCCGACCGGCCCCACGCTCAGGGCCGGCGCGGGACGATCGGGCTTGAAGACATGCTTTTCCATGGCCCTAGCGCTCCACCAGCGCGATGCGCTTGTTGTACAGGTTCATCAACAGGGAAATGCTCAGGCTGATGGCCAGGTACACGCTCATGGTGATGGCCATGGTCTCGATGGCCTGGCCGGTCTGGTTGAGCACGGTCCCGGCGAACAGTGACACCATGTCCGGATAGCCGATGGCCGCCGCCAGGGAGGAGTTCTTGGTCAGGTTCAGATACTGGCTGGTCAGCGGCGGCACGATCACCCGCAGGGCCTGGGGAATCACCACCAGGCGCAGCACCTGACCGGGCCGCAGCCCCAGGGAAGCGGCCGCCTCCGTCTGCCCGTGGCTCACCGCCTGGATGCCGGCGCGCACCGTTTCGCCGATGAAGGCAGCGGTATAGATGGCCAGCGCCATGGTGATCGACACCAGCTCGGGAATGAGCACCCAGCCCCCGCGGATGTTGAAGCGCTGCAGCTCCGGCACCGACCAGTTCAGCGGCGAGCCGTACAGCAGCACGCAGGCGCCGGGAATGAGCACCACCAGCGCCAGGCTGGCCCAGAACACAGGAAAGGGCTGTCCGGTAGCCAGGCGCCGGGCCCGGGCCCAGCGGCTGAGCAGCACCACCAGCGCCAGAGCTGCCATCAGGGCCACCATGAATGGCCACCAGGCTTCGCTGGCGCTCGGCGCGGGCATCTGCACGCCCCGGTTGTTGAGGAAGATGATGTCGCCCAGGCTCAGGCTGTTGCGCGGTCCCGGCAGCGGGCCGATCACCGCGAAGTACCAGAAGAAGATCTGCAGCAGCGGCGGGATGTTGCGGAAGATCTCGATGTAGACGGTCGCCAGCTGGCGGATCAGCCAGTTCGAGGACAGCCGGGCGATGCCCAGGAGGAAACCCAGCAGCGTGGCCAGGACGATGCCGACGACGCTGACCAGCAGGGTGTTGAGGAGCCCCACCCAGAACACCCGGCCGTAGCTGTCGCTCTCGCTGTAGTCGATCAGATGCTGGGTGATGCCGAAGCCGGCGGGGTTGTCGAGGAAAGCGAAGCCCGAGGTGATGCCCCGGTGCTGCAGGTTGGTCTGGGTGTTGTCGAACAGGAACCAGCCGAAGGCGATCACCGCCGCCACGGCCAGGATCTGGAAGATCCAGGCACGCGCCTGGGGGTCGGTCAACAGCGAGCCGTGTCGACGGGAAGAGGTTGCTACCGGCATCGGGGCGCTCTCTCGGTGGCCGGAAGCCCCGGCGGCAGACAATCACCGCCAGGGCGTCATGACGATCAGCGCACCGGCGGCGCGTACTGGACGCCACCCTGGTTCCACAGGGCGTTGAG
>Ga0079223_10002122_pt1 | contig 12166 bp, 9 predicted proteins | sample Stecom2011_FD_75072 | JGI IMG/M metagenome (GOLD analysis project Ga0079223, IMG submission 75072) | Agricultural soil microbial communities from Utah to study Nitrogen management - Steer compost 2011 | ecosystem: Environmental > Terrestrial > Soil > Agricultural land | place: USA: Utah...
CGGAAAACAAATAGACCAGCCGCTCATAGCCCTCGATCGATTGCGGTACGGCGCGATCCACGAAAAAGCGGCAGGCAGCCCCATTGGGATTGTCGGTGGCGGTGGTGAGCAGGATGGGCTGATGCGCATCGGTGGGCGAACCGGCCAGACCGTGCGCGAGAAAGCTGTCGTCGCGATAGGTCCACAGCTCGGCGTCGAGCGCCTCGGCCCGCTCGGTCGAGCCGACTTCGATGATCGCACGCCAGCCGCGCTCGAGGGTCTTTTCCAGCAATTGCGGCAGGACGGCTTCGAGCGGGCGGGCTTCGAGATGATAAAACAGCACATCAGTCATCAAGTGCACCGATCTTCCGGTCAAAGGGGGAGTTTCTGCGCTTCCGGTGCTGACGTACTCCAAGATACGCGCCGCTCCGGTACTCGAAACTCACCATTTTCGCCTCGCCCTGACCGGATCCTGGCACAGTTTAGCGCTCGTAACAGTCGCGCACCAGCCGATCAAGCAGGGCCACACCAAAGCCTGGCGCCCAGGAGGCGTTGGCTTCGCTGGCTTTGACGCCAAAGGCCGTGCCGGCGATATCGAGATGGGCCCAGGGCACGTCATTGACGAAGCGCTGCAGGAACTGGGCAGCGGTGATCGAACCGGCGGGGCGACCGACCGAATTGCGGATATCGGCGAACTTGGATTCGATCATTTTGTCATAGGCGGCGTTCAGCGGCATGCGCCACAGCTTTTCGTTGGCGGTTTGGCCCGCCGTGAGCAGTTGGCTGGCAAGCTGCTCATCGTTGGAAAACAGACCGGCATATTCGTGCCCGAGGGCCACGATGATGGCGCCGGTCAGCGTCGCCAGATTGATCATGAATTTCGGCTTGAACCGATCCTGCGTGTACCAGAGCGCATCGGCCAGCACGAGGCGGCCTTCGGCGTCGGTATTGATCACCTCGATGGTGGTGCCGCTCATGGCGGTGACGATATCGCCCGGGCGCACCGCCGTGCCCGACGGCATGTTTTCCACCAGGCCGATGACACCCACCACATTGACCGGCGCCTTGCGGGTGGCCAGGGCGCATAGCAGGCCGGTGACAGCGGCAGCGCCGCCCATATCGCCCTTCATGTCTTCCATGGAGCCGGCCGGCTTGATGGAAATGCCACCCGTGTCAAACACCACGCCCTTGCCGACAAAGGCGAGCGGCGCAGCATCGGGTTTGCCGCCCTTCCAATGCATGACAACCAGGCGCGCCGGGCGGTCGGAGCCGCGGGCGACGCAGAGCAGCGCGCCCATGCCGAGCTGCTCGAGTGCTTCGGGCTCAAGGATTTCGACCTCAACGCCCAGCGCACTCAGTTCGGCGGCACGGGCAGCAAATTCCACGGGGCCGAGCACATTGGCCGGCTCATTGACCAGATCGCGCGCCAGCAGCGTGCCGGTCACGACCGCGTCGCGCTCGGCAATCGCCAGATCGGCTGCCGCCGGGTCGGCAACATGCAGGGTAATGGAGAGATTGCCGGGCGCATCCTCGGGGCGGACGGACTTGTATTTGTCGAAGCGATAGTGACGCAGGCGCAAGCCGGCGGCCAGTTCGCCAATCGCGGCAGGCGTGGCGTCAGGCTCGTCGATCACGATAGCGACAGTTTCAAGGCGCGTGGCGGCGATCTTGGCGAGCAGCGAGCCACCCCGATCGGTCCAGCCATTGAGTGGCGCATTGGTCTCGGGCTTGCCGCTGCCCAGCACCAGCAGGCGGGCACCCTTTTGGCCAATGATATCCAGGGCCTGACCCTGCCGACCGGTAAAGGCACCGGCCGCCGCCGCTTGCGTCCAGTCCAGGCCGGTGGCCGTCCAGATGGCAGCCGCAGCGCCGGTGGGTGCTGCGCCTTCGGCGGCATAGATGACGGTCAGTGGTGCAGACGCGCCCAACTGGGCGGCGGTGCGGATTTCGAGAGACTGGGACATGGAAAGCCTTGGTGGGCGAGGAAGCGCAGGGCGCAAAATAATGACTGGGCAACATTGAGATGTTTGGACCGCGCGTCAATCCCGCAACAGGGCGCAATCAAATCGGAGCAGGTCTGTTTGAGCGCTTGTCTGCCCCGGCGAACTGCACCAGACTATGTGCACTCAACGAGACACAATTGCGGCACCTGGGGACGCTAGTCAGACAGTATGAAGCGACTGACGGCTTATCTGGCACGCCTGTTCGTCACCGATGCGGTGATTCTGTTCGGGGTGGTGTGTTTCCTGCTCTGGCTGGTCAATTGTCTGCGCTCGTTCGACGTTGTCGCGGTCAAGGGCCAGGGCGTCGCCACGCTGGCGCTGCAGGGGCTGCTGACACTGCCGCCATTGGCCATTTCCTTCTTCTATGTGTGTGTTGGCATTGGTCTGGTGCGCGCCTTGCAGGCGCTGCAAGCCAATCGGGAGCTGCATATTATTCATAGCAGTGGCGGCCTTCGCTCGCTGTGGAGCGCCACTGCTATCGTGGCCAGCGCCGGGGTTGCGGGGGTATTGCTGCTGACGCACTTCATCGAACCCGAGGCCAATCGCCGGCTGAACATCCTCAGTGCCAGCGTTGCAGCGGACCTGGTGAGTTCCACGCTCAAGCCGCAACGGTTCACCCAGGTGACGCCGGGGGTGGTCATGTTGATTGGCGGCCGGTCCGGCGACGGCGAGATCCAGGAGTTTTTCGCCGATGACCGGCGTGATCCGGAAACCCGGCGCACCTATATCGCCGAATCGGCGCGCGTTTCGACCGACGGGGACAATTATGTGCTCGAACTGCGCGACGGATCACTGCAGAATACCGGGTCAGACGGCCGGTTTTCCGAGGTCACTTTTGGTCGCTATGACGTCAATGTGGACCGCTTCTCCCAGCCGGTCGGGCAGATCGATGAACTGTACCAAACCAATAGCCTGGCGCTGGTGCTGGCGGCGCTGGAGAGTGGTGAGTGGTCGCCACGACTGCTGACGGCGCTGGGCAATCGCGGTGGCGAGGGGCTGCGGGTAATCGGCATCTGCCTGCTGGTGCTGGCAATGTCGGGATTTCCCAGCGGGCGGCGGGCCCGCTTCAACGTGCCGATGGAGGCAGTTGTGCTGCTGATTGCCTTCGGCGAGCGGGGCCTGAGCGCCTATAGTCCATTGGGACCGTCGACCGGTGCGCTGGCCATGATCATTGCTGGCGGGGGGGCGTTGCTGCTGCTGGCCCGACCACGCCGCATACAGCCCGGGATAACGGCATGACCCGGATCGACTGGATCGTATTGAACCGGCTGGGCAGCCGAATCGGGGTCACGGTGCTGATCTTTTACGGGATCATCATGCTGGCCGAGTCGCTGGACACCTGGCGCTTCAATTTCGTCGCCGACAATTACGGCCTGCCAATGGCTGGGTTGATGGTGGCCATGAGTGCGGTGCGCTGGACCATCAAGACCCTGCCAGTGACCGTGCTGATGGGTGCCATTCTGGGGTTTCTGGACCTCAAGGCGCGGCATGAACTGACGGTCATTCAATCAAGTGGCATCTCGATCTGGCGCGTGGTTCGCGCGCCAACCATCGCGCTGGCCGTGATCAGCCTGGGGATTGCGCTGGGCGCAGAGACCGTCAGCACGATCGTCAATCGCGGGCTGTATCCAACGCCGCCGGGGCAAGCGAGCATGCAGACGCCGAGCGGGGAAATCTGGCTGGAGCAGGAGAGTGGCGAGTTCCACTATGTGATGATGGCCACCGGCATGCAGCCGGGTGGGGCGTTGCTGGGCAATGTGACCATCTTCCGGCTCAACGGGGCCGACAAGGATCGCATCGAGGCGCCTGAGGCGCAGTTGCAGGATGGCGCCTGGCTGCTGCCGAGCGCCACGATCCGCACGGCGCACGAGCCGGCCCGCACGGTCTATAATTATCGGCTGCCAACCACCTCTTCGGCTGGTGAAATCAGCCTGAAGCTGGCTTCGACCGAGGATATGACATTTTTCGAACTGGCCGGATTGCTGAGCGTCGGGGTGGCAGATCCCCTGATCCGCAATGCAGCGACAATGCGCCTGATCAAATTGCTGGCGCTACCGCTTGTGCTGACCGGGTCACTGTTCATTGCCTTTGCGTTTACCGCGGGTTATCGAAGGTCATCTAATTATGGTCCTGCGGTGCTTTATGGGATCGTGCTGGGTTTCGTTGTGTTCGTGATAACCGAGATGGCCGACCGCGCTGGGTCGACCGGCGTTCTCGATCCTACGTTTGCCGCAGTCGGACCAGCATTTGTGGCCATCGTCATTGGTGTGACGGTATTGCTGCACAAAGAAGACGGGCGCGCGTGAGAAAAGTGGGCTGGAGCGATTGGTTGAATTCGGCGCTCCGCCTGGCCTGTGCCAGCGCGGCGCTGGCGCTCGTGGCAACAGGCGGTGCAACCGCACAGGGCCTGATTCCCAGCGACTTCTTCAATGCGCCGATTGATCCCGCCTCACCTTCGGCGATCGAGGCCAATACGTTAACATTCGACAACGCCTCAAATGTCATTCTGGCCAGTGGCGATGTGGTGCTCAAGCGCGGCGGCTATACGCTGACCGGGCAAAATCTGGTGTATGACCGCAATAGCGACAATGTGCACTTTACCGGGGCCGTGACCATTCGCGACCCGTCCGGCAATCTGACGGAAACCACCGACCTTGAGGTCACGGGGGGGATGAAGCAGGCCTTTCTGGAGGCCATGACCATCACCACCTATGACGGCGCGCGGATCACCGCCGACAGCACCGACTATGACGAGGCGCTGGAAACCCTGCTGGTGAATGCCACCTACGCCCCCTGTGGCGAATGCATCGACGCCAAGGGCCGCCGAATCGGCTGGTCGATGAAGGCCAAGCGGGTGATCTCCAATTCCGAGGATGGCTCGCTCTATCTGGATCAACCCAGCCTGGCCATTCTGGGCATTCCGGTGGCGTGGCTGCCGTTCCTCTGGCTGCCCGACACCAGCGAGGACGCGCTGTCGCGCGTGCCCAAACCGACCTATTCCTTCACCGAGAAAACCGGCCACACGCTGGCCTTCACCTCGACGGTGTATTCGACGCGCTGGAGCGACGTGATCCTGACCCCCACGCTGATGAGCCGGCAGGGATTGCTGCTGGGTGAGGAATGGGTGCAACGGTTTGAGGGTGGCTCGTTCCGCATCAAGGGATCGGGCCTGTACCAGCGAGACCAGGGCGCGTTTACCTTCAGCGAAGCCAAGCGCGACTGGCGCGGGGCCTTGCAGACCAGCGGCAGCTTCCAACCGGTCGAGGACTGGACCGTGGGCATGAGCTACACGGCATTCACCGATGCCGCCTATCTGCCGGACTATACGCGGACGGACGACAAATCGTCGGTCAATGAGATCTACGCGACCAATTTGACCGAAAACACCTATATCGACGCCCGGGTGCAGAGCTTCACCCTGCTCGGCGACGTCACCCAAGCCAGCCAGGGTCAACAAGGCCAAACGCTGCCAACGGTGCGGTTTGACCATATCGAGGATCTTGCGCCGGGGCTGGGTCGCATCGAGGTCAGCGGCAAGCTGCTCGGGGTGCGTCGAGACCTTGATTCGACCACGACAGTGGGACCGGCCAGCACCCCCTACACCTTTGGCTATGCGGGCAGCAAACAGCACGCGAGCCTGCAGGCCGGCTGGCAAAACCAGTATATCGGCGGGGGCGGGTTTGTCTTCACGCCCTATGTCGGTGCGCGCGCCGACATGGCCTATTATGACGGCAGCAGCGCCATCGGTCCGGGGCCGACTTCGCTGTTCAGCGCCACGCCGATTGCGGCGATGGATGTGCGTTTCCCGATGGCCGCCAGCGATGGACGAACGGTGCATCTGGTCGAGCCCATCGCGCAACTGGTCTATCGTGGGTCCAGCACCACGGCGGTCGGTATCACCAATGACGATGCGCAGAGCTTTGTGTTCGATGACACCAATCTGTTCAGCTACAATCGTTTTTCGGGCAGCGACCGACAGGAAACCGGACTGCGCGCCAATCTGGGTGGCCGTTATCAGGTCAACTTCGCCGACAATGACTATCTTGAGCTGATCGCGGGGCAGTCGTTTCAGCTGGCCGGCGCCAATGCCTTTGGGGCGGCCGATCCGGCGCAGACAGCAGTTGGTGGCGGGCTCGATGCCACGGCGTCCTACGCCGTGCTGGGAGCCTATGGTGCTTTCGAGCCCGGTATCCGGCTTGGCGGCAAGCTGCAGATTGATACGGTAGAGCCCAGCATCGCGCGCGGCGGATTTGGCGGCAGCTTCGCGCAGGATGGCTACTCAGCCTCGGTCGACTACAACTATCTGGCCGCCAACCCGGCAGCTGGCGTGGTCAATGATCAGCACGAAATTGGTGGCAGCGTCGGCGTGCCGATTGCCGACTACTGGACGATCAAGGCGGCGAGCTATTGGGACCTGCAGGCCAATAGATGGTACAAGGTGAGTGGCGGCGTTCAGTATGACGATGGCTATTTGCTGATGGCGCTGGATGGCACACGGACCAATGGCGTCGCCAATGACACCACGGTCACCGCAACTTTTGCCATCAAGGCACCGGCGGGGCTCAATCTAGGCTATAGCGGGGCCTTTGCGCCCGGCCAGTAGGCGAGATACCGGATTTTGGCCGTATTGTGCGGGCAATTGACAGTACGGGTTTCCCACCGCATGGGAAGCAGGCACATGATTTCGAGGCAGATGACGATGATGGCAAATGGTTTGTGGGGACGCGCAGTTGGCGCCCTGATCGCTGGACTGCTGCTGAGCATGGCGGCAGCGATGCCGACCCTTGCGCAGAGCGTCCGGGTAACGGTCAACGGCACGCCGATCACTGACGTGCAGATTTCCCAGCGGGTGAAGCTGTTTGCCCTGGAGGGCAATCGCGGCGTCACCAAGGGCGCCACCGAGCAGTTGATCGACGAAGCTGTGCAATTGAGTGAGGCCAAGCGGCTGGGCATTACCGTCTCCAACGCGCAGATCGACGACGCCTTCCTGCAGATCGCGCGCAATCTCAAGATGAGCTCCGACAATCTGCGCCAGATGCTGCAGCAGCAAGCCATCAATAGCGACACCCTCAAGGATCGCCTGCGGGCGGCCATCGCCTGGAATGCGGTGACCGAACAGGCCATCATGCCGCAGGTGCAGATTTCCGATCTGGAACTGGACCAGAAGGCAGCCAATCAGATTGAGGCGTATCAGGGCTTTGACTACATTCTGAAGGAAATCATTTTTGTCGGCCAGGGGTCGAGCGGGCGGACGGGTCAGGCCAACAAATATCGCAGCAGTTTTGCCGGCTGCGATACCGCCGTCGACCTGTCGCTGAATTTCACCGATGCGGCCGTGGTCGATGTCGGACGCCGCCACGCCACACAGATGCCTGAGGCGATTGCCAAGGAACTGGCCGGACTCAATGTGGGCGGCATCACCAAGCCACGCGTGGTCGAGAGCGGCGTGTCGATGCTGGCCGTTTGCGAGAAGACCCAAGCCGAGGACCTGACGTTCATCAAGAGCGATCTGCGCGCTGACGCCGGCAATAGCGCAATGGCCGAGAAGGTAACCCAGTATCTGGCCGATCTGCGCAAGCGCGCCAAGATCATCTACAACTAGATCACAGGCCCGCCAAGGCGGGCCTGCCACTGATCTGCCAATGGGGGCCGAGATGGACAAGCCGCTGGCCATCAGCATGGGCGAGCCGGCTGGCGTTGGCCCCGACATCGCACTGCAACTTTATGCACGCCGTGCTGAACTCAACCTGCCACCATTCTGCCTGTTCGGGCATGGCGCGTTTCTGGCCGAGCGGGCGGCGCGGCTGGGGCTGGATATTGCGTTTGCACCGGTGGGGCCGGAAGGCGCCATGGCAGCATTTGACGGCGCCCTGCCCATTGCACCGATCGATGGCATTGTGCCTGATCAGCCGGGCCAGACAACGCCGCTGTCAGGTCATGTGGTGATCGAGGCGATCACAGCGGCCGTGGCGGCAACCCTGCGCGGGAGCTGCCGGGCGCTGGTGACGGCACCGATCCACAAGGGCGCGCTCTATCAGGCCGGGTTCAAGCATCCCGGTCATACCGAGTTTCTGGCCGAGTTGTGCGCCCAGGGCGGCAAGCCGAAATTGCCGGTGATGATGCTGGCGCATGGCGGCTTGCGAGCTGTGCCAGTAACCATTCACGTCCCGATCCGCGATGTCCCCGGATTGCTGAGCAAGCAGTTGATCGTGGATACGGTCCGCGTCGTGGCGCATGATCTCAAGCAGCGGTTTGGCATCGCCAATCCGCAGATTGCGGTGGCCGGGCTCAATCCGCATGCTGGCGAGGGCGGCAATATCGGCCGGGAGGACCTTGAGATCGTCGGCCCAGCGGTGGCGCAATTGCAGTTCGAGGGCTATGGCGTAACGGGCCCCCTGCCCGCCGACACACTGTTTTATCCGCTCCACTGGGCGCAATATGACGCGGTGGTGGCAATGTACCACGATCAGGCACTGATCCCGATCAAGACGGTGGCGTTCGAGGAGGCGGTCAATGTGACGCTGGGGCTGCCGATCGTGCGCACTTCACCTGACCATGGTACGGCATTTGATCTGGCCGGCACCGGTCGGGCCTCACCCAAGAGTTTTCTCGCCGCCATCGTCATGGCGGACGCAATGACGGCGAACCTATGAGCCAAATCGACAATCTGCCACCGCTGCGCGAGGTGATCGCCGAGCATGGGCTGCGCGCCAAAAAGGAACTGGGGCAGAATTTCCTGCTCGATCTGAACCTGACGGCCCGCATAGCGCGCGTTGGCGGGTCGCTGGAGGGCGTTCGGGTGATCGAGGTGGGTCCGGGGCCAGGCGGGTTGACCCGGGCCCTGCTGGCCGAGGGGGCGCGCGAAGTTATCGCCATTGAGCGCGACGCGCGGGCCCTGCCCGCCCTGGCGCAGATCGCCGACGCCTATCCGGGTCGATTGACGGTGATCAGTGGCGACGCCCTGGAGATCGACTACCAGGCACTGGCCGACGGGCCGACGCGGATCATTGCCAATCTGCCCTACAATATCGCCACGCCGCTGCTGACCGGCTGGTTGACGCAGGCCCCGTGGCCCCCGTTCTTTGAGAGTCTGACGCTGATGTTTCAGCGCGAAGTGGCCGAGCGCATCTGTGCCCAGCCCGGCGATGATGCCTATGGACGGCTGGGCGTACTGGCCGGCTGGCGCAGCGACGCGCGGATGGCGTTCAATGTGAGCCGTGAGGCCTTTGTGCCCTCGCCCAACGTGACCTCCACCGTGGTGCATCTGGTGCCCAAGCCGGTGGATGCTGACGTGGCGGTGAAACATCTCGAACAGATCACCAAGGCCGCCTTTGGCCAGCGCCGCAAAATGGTGCGACAGAGTCTGAAGGCTACCGGTGTGCCGGTTGAGGGACTGCTGGCGGCGGCGGGGATCAGCGGCAGCGAACGGGCAGAAGATCTGCCCATTTCGGTGTTTCTGGCCATGGCACGTGCCCTGCCCGAGCTGCGCAAGGCTGGCAATCCGACCTGACGGATTGATTCAAGACGCTGTCAGATCGAGTCGATCTGGCTCTGCAAGTCCTTGACGAAGCTAGGCAAATTCAGCTGGCGCTGGCGCTGCAGCCGCGCCGACGCAAGGACGGTACGGACGCGCTGGGTCGACGTCTCGAGATCCTCGTTGACGATGACGTAGTCATATTCCTCGAAGTGGTCCATCTCGATGCGGGCATTGCGCAAGCGCGTTTCAATGGTGCCCACGCTATCCTGGGCGCGGCGTTCCAGCCGGGCCCGCAGTTCCTTGATGGAGGGCGGCAGGATGAACACGGTCACCATGTCCTTGCGGGCGCTGCGGTAGAGCTGCAGCGTGCCCTGATAGTCGACATCGAACAGGATGTCGTTGCCGGCGGCCAGTTGCTGTTCAACCTGGGCGCGTGGGGTGCCGTAGAAATTGCCGTGCACCTCGGCGGATTCGAGCAGTTCGCCGTCGGCCTGCATGCGCTTGAACTTGGCGACGTCGACAAAGTGATAGTGCTTGCCATCGACTTCGTCGGTGCGGCGGGCGCGGGTGGTGGCCGAAACGGAAAGCCTGATATTGGGATCGGCGCCAAACAGGGCACGCGAGATTGACGACTTGCCCGCGCCCGAAGGCGAAGCGATCACCAGCATGACGCCGCGACGCTGGAATTCCATCATCGGCCAGTTCCTATTCGATGTTCTGCACTTGCTCGCGTAGTTGATCGATCGACGCCTTGAGGTCAAGGCCGATGGCGGTCAGTTCCACCGCATTGGATTTGCTGCATAGCGTATTGGCTTCGCGATTGAATTCCTGGGCCAGAAAGTCGAGTCGTCGGCCGACCGCGCCGCCACCGGCGATCAGCTGGTGCGCGCTGCTCAGATGCGCCGTCAAGCGATCGAGTTCCTCGCGAATATCGGCCTTGGTGGCCAGCAGCAGTGCTTCCTGAGCCAGCCGTTCCTCGGGCAGCGTGATGTCGTCGGCCAAGGCGGACACCTGCTGGCGCAGGCGGGCCAGAATGGCCTCGCGGGTGCGGGCGGGATGCGTTTCAGCCTGGGCGATCTGGGCTTCGATTTCCTGCAGGCGCTGCAACAGCACGGCGGCGATCCGGCCGCCCTCCTGACGTCGCGCCAGCGCCAGATCAACCAGCGCCTGGGAGACACCCTGCAAAATGGCTGCGCTCAAGTCCGCTTCGGCGGCGGCGGTCATGGGCAGATCGCGCTGCTCCAGCACGCCCTTGAGTCCCAAAATCCCATCGAGGCTGGGCGGCGCTGCATCGACCTTGCCGGCCAGCTCGCTCATGGCGGTGAGCACGGTGGCGAGGGCCTGTTGATTGACCAGGACATTGCCCCCTGCCCCCTCGCGCTCCACGGCCAGATTGCAGGTGACGGAGCCGCGCGAGACCATCTTGCCGATGAGCTGGCGGATGTCGCTCTCCAGGGCATCAAAGCCCGGTGCAAGGCGCAGCCGAATGTCGAGACCACGCGAATTGACCGATTTGATCTCACAGGTGAACGATGCCCCCGCCGCCGCACCGGTGACGCGGGCATAGCCGGTCATGCTCGCCAGGGAATGGCTCACTGCGCAGCCGGCGTATCGGCCTCAGCGCCTGCCTCGACGTCCTCAAGGGCCTTGCGGGTCGCCTCGGCCTCGTCAGCCAGCTTGCGATACTGGGCGACATTCTTGCGGTGTTCGGCATAGGTCTCGGCAAAGACATGGCCTTCGCTGGGCAAGGCCCCCTTGGCAACGAAGTAGAGATAATCGTGGCTATCGGGATTGGCGACGGCCTCGAGCGCATCAATGCCGGGATTGGCGATCGGGGTGGGGGGCAGCCCGTCGATCTGATAGGTGTTGTAATCCGTCTTGGCCTCAATCTCGGAGCGGCGCAGGCCTCGGCCGAGCGGCGTCTGTCCCTGCGTGATGCCATAGATGATGGTGGGGTCGGACTGCAGGCGCATGCCCTCGCGCAGCCGGTTGACAAAGACCGCCGCAACCTGGGGACGCTCAGAGGCCACGCCGGTTTCGCGCTCGACGATGGAGGCGAGTATCAGCAATTGCTCGGGGGTCTCAATCGGCAGGTCGGCCTGACGAGCGGCCCATACTTCCGCCAGTTTGGCGGTCATGGCCGCCTGCATTTCGTCGATGACCGATTGGCGCGTGGCGCCAGGAACGTAATCATAACTGCCCGGCAGAATGGAGCCCTCGGGTGGCAGCGCGGCAACTTCGCCAATCAGGTTTTCGTTGGCATTGACCCGCTGCAACACTTCCCAGCTGGTCCACCCCTCGGGGATGGTCACAGCATAGCGGATCGGATCGCCCTCGGTGATTTCCTTGAGAATATCGGCCATGCTTGCCCCGGCCGGGATGCGGAAATCGCCCTGCTGGATGATGGACACACGCTCCAGGGTGCGACCACCCAGCTGGAAGATATAGCGATTGGAAATAAGCCCCTGCTCTTCGAGCCTGGTGGAGATCGAGCTGAGGCCGGACCCGGCTTCGACGCGGAAAGTCGCCTCCTGGGTCAAGGGGCCGTCACCATAGAACTGGGAAGCGCCATAGAGCAGCACGCCACCGGCCACCAGCAGGGCAATGACCAGCAGGGTCAACAGTGCGTTCAGGACATCGACCAAACCATTGCGCGAACGGCGGCGGGGGCGCCGGGCCTTACGATCATTCATTGTGCTGTTCAACC
>Ga0079223_10002124_pt1 | contig 12165 bp, 16 predicted proteins | sample Stecom2011_FD_75072 | JGI IMG/M metagenome (GOLD analysis project Ga0079223, IMG submission 75072) | Agricultural soil microbial communities from Utah to study Nitrogen management - Steer compost 2011 | ecosystem: Environmental > Terrestrial > Soil > Agricultural land | place: USA: Utah...
CGAAGAAGCTCACCAGCAGCACATGCACACCCCAGACGAAGGCGCCGGTCAGCTGCAGCCAGTCACCCGAGGCCACCTGGAAGTTCTCGCCCACGCTGAGCAGGAACAGACCCACTACCGCCAGCAGGGCGCCCAGCCAGATGCCCAGGCCGGCGCGCTGACCGATGAACAGCCCCAGCAGCGGCACGACGATCACGTACAGGCCGGTGATGAAGCCGGAGTTGGTCACCGTGGTGAACAGCAGGCCCACCTGCTGCAGGTTGATGCCCACCGTCAGGGCCAGCCCCATCAGCACGCCGCCCAGCAGCAGCGGACGATGGGCAAAGCCCGGTGCCCTGGCCGCGCCCAGTTCACGCCTGCTTATCAGTAGCAGGGGCAGCAGCACCAGGGCGCCGAGCAGGAAGCGCAGGCCGGTGAACAGAAACGGGCCTATGTTATCCATGCCCACGCGCTGGGCCACGAAAGCCGTCCCCCAGATCATGGCGGTGATCAACATCAGCAGGTCGGCGCGCAGGGCTTTGGAGTGCATCTTTCGGTCTCGGATGAAAAAGGCGCAGACTTTGCCGCAAAGTGCGACGCTTGACCACTCCCCTCTGGGGCGGCATGCTTCCTGCCTGCCCGAATCGGCACAATCAACAGGGATATGCAGTGGCTGCCTACGATATTCTCATCGCTGATGATCACCCGCTGTTCAGAAGTGCGTTGCACCAGGCGCTGTCTCTGGGGCTTGGCAACGAAGTCCGACTGGTGGAAGCAGCCAGCATCGCCGAGCTGGAAACCCAGCTGGCGGAGAAGTCCGACTGGGATCTGGTTCTGCTCGACCTGAACATGCCTGGCGCATACGGTTTTTCCGGCCTGGTGCTGCTGCGTGGGCAGTATCCGCAGGTGCCGGTGGTGATGATCTCCGCGCAGGAGGAGGCCGCGGTGGTGGCTCGCGCCCGCGAGTTCGGCGCTAGCGGCTTCATTCCCAAGTCCAGTTCGCTGGAGACCATCCAGGAGGCGGTACGCGCCGTGCTGGACGGCGACACCTGGTGGCCGAATCTCGGCGAGGAGCCGGCGACCGTCTCCGACGAGGCGCGCGAGGCCAGCGCCGGCCTGGCCAGTCTCACCCCGCAGCAGTTCCGGGTACTGACCATGGTCTGCGAGGGGCTGCTGAACAAGCAGATCGCCTACCAGCTCAACGTCTCCGAGGCCACCGTCAAGGCCCACGTGACCGCCATCTTCCGCAAGCTCGGCGTGCGCACCCGCACCCAGGCCGCCCTGCTGCTGCAGCAGCTGGAATCCCTGCCGGGTCAGTGATCCGGCAGGTGCCGCCTCAGGCGATGGTCGGCAACTGGATCAGGTCGCTGCGGGAAACGCCCTGGGTCAGGGCCTGACACTGTTCGATGAACTCCCGCATCGCGGCGCTCTGATGCTTCTGGCGATGCCAGACGAAGCAGAACTGGCGGCGCAGATCCAGCTCCGGCACCTCAACCGGCACCAGGCTGCCGCGGCGGAAGGCGTCGCGCAGCGCCAGGCGCGAGATGCAGCCGATACCCAGGCCGGATTCCACGGCACGCTTGATCGCCTCGGTGTGCTCCAGCTCCAGTCGCACATTCAGCGTGCCGTGCTGCTGGCGCACCGCACGGTCGAAGCTGTTGCGCGTACCGGAACCCTTTTCCCGCAGGATCCAGGCCTCGTCGCGCAGATCCTCCAGCGTGGCCGTGCCCCGCGCGGCCAGGCGATGGCTTGGCGCACAGAACACCATCAGCTCGTCCTCGACCCAGGGGGTGACCACCAGGTCCGGGTGCTGGCAGTCGCCTTCGATCAGCGCCAGGTCCAGTTCGAAATGCGCCACCATCTGCACGATATGGGCGGTGTTGTGCACATGCAGCGCGGCCCGGCATTCCGGATGGCGCTGCAGGAAACGCCCCAGCAGCAGGGTGGCCAGGTAGTTGCCCACCGTCAGGGTGGCGCCCACCTCCAGCGAGCCGAAGCCGGTGTTGCCGTTGAGCAGGCTCTCGATCTCCTCGGCCCGGGAGAGCAGTGCCACCGCCTGGGGCAACAGGGTGTGGCCCAGGGCATTGAGCTTCAGGCGCTTGCCGAGGCGATCGAACAGCTGGCAGTCGAACTGCCGCTCCAGCTCGTTGAGCGAGGTGCTGGCCGCCGACTGGGACAGAGCCAGCGAGGCGGCGGCCCTGGAGACGCTTTCCTGCTGGGCAACCGCCACGAAGACTTCCATCTGACGTAACGTGAATCGCATATCTATATAACCGATTATCCATATCTTGATAATCAATTTATCAGATAACGGAGCGCTCGTTAAAATGCCCCGCATTCATGCCGACCGGCTGTGGGCTGCATTTCTTCTGAGGACTACCAATGAGCAACTTGAACGTAGAGCGTGTGCTGAGCGTCCATCACTGGAACGATACCCTGTTCAGCTTCAAGACCACCCGTGACCCGGGCCTGCGTTTCAAGAATGGCCAGTTCGTGATGATCGGCCTCGAAGTGGAAGGTCGGCCGCTGATGCGGGCCTATTCCATCGCCAGTCCCAACTACGAGGACGAGCTGGAGTTCTTCAGCATCAAGGTGGAGAACGGTCCGCTGACCTCGCGTCTGCAGCATCTCAAGGAAGGCGACAGCATCATGGTGAGCAAGAAGCCTACCGGCACCCTGGTACTCGACGACCTGCGGCCGGGCAGGCACCTCTATCTGCTCAGCACCGGCACCGGCCTGGCGCCCTTCATGAGCGTGATCCAGGATCCGGAAACCTACGAGCGCTTCGAGAAGGTCATCCTGGTGCATGGCGTGCGCTATGTGAGCGAGGTGGCCTATGAGGAGTTCATCACCGGCCAGCTGCCCCAGAACGAGTACTTCGGTGATGCGGTGCGCGAGAAGCTGATCTACTACCCCACCGTGACCCGCGAGCCGTTCCGCAACCAGGGCCGCCTGACCCATCTGATGCGCAGCGGCAAGCTGTTTGCCGACATCGGCCTGCCGCCGATCAACCCGCAGGACGACCGTGCCATGCTTTGCGGCAGCCCGAGCATGCTGGAAGAAACCAGCCAGGTGCTGGACAGCTTCGGCCTGACCGTGTCCCCGCGCCTGGGCGAGCCGGGCGATTACCTGATCGAACGCGCCTTCGTCGAGAAGTAGGGTGCCCTGGCGGTGGCCGCCTTCGGGCGGCTACAGCGGGGCCCGGGTCAGGAGCGACAACGCCTCGTTCACCTCGAACAGCTTGGCGTTGATCTTCACGAAGCCTTCGGCCGCCAGCCGTTCACGGTGCTTTTCCAGGTACATCTCCGCGGCATCCAGCGTGTCGAACAGGTAGATGCCACCGGCTTCGCCCATTTCGCGGCCTTCTATCCAGATCTTCCATCGCAGCCCCGGCTCGACCGAGATGTTCTCGGCCATGTGGCGGAAGGCGGCGGTCATTCGTTCTCCCCAGGGGCCGGGGTAGGGAAAGTCGAGTTGCAGCAGTACGGGCATGGTGCATCCTCCGCAGGCGAGTTGCCCCACAAGCGTAGACCCTGACCGTCAGCCGGCCGTCGGCACCACTTCCAGCACGCGGATCACATCGGGCCGCGGATAGTGCCAGCGCACCTGGACATCCCAGAACCCCACCCCGTACACCCGCTCCGGTTGCGGCTGCTGATAGGCCGGCCGCGGATCCTGGGCCAGGCACTGCTCGATCAGCTCGACCAGCGGCTCGCCGAGGCGCCGTGCATGGGCCTCGCCCTGCAGGCGGGCCTCGGCGGACCAGTCCACCGCCAAGGTGGCCGGCGCCTCGGCGGCGATGGTGTTGACCGCCTCCGGCCGGCAGTCGGCATAGGGCACGTAGGGCTTGATGTCGAGCACCGGCGTGCCATCCAGCAGATCGATGCCCGACAGCCACAGACGCCCCGGCTCCACCCGGTCCAGGCGTACCACCGACTGGCCGATGCCGTTGGGGCGATGGGTCGAGCGGGTGGCGAACACGCCCAGGCTGCGGTTGCCGCCCAGGCGGGGCGGGCGCACCTTCAGGCGCGGCCGTTCCTCCAGGGTCTGGTGAAAGAGGAACAGCAGCCACACGTGACTGACATGCTCGAGCCCCTGCACGGCCTCCGGCTGGTCGAACGGTGGCAGCAGCTCCAGCACACCCCGGGCGGCCGGCGCCAGGTGCGGCTGGCGGGGAATGGCGAACTTTTCCCGGAAACAGGAGGAGAGGATGCCGATCGGGCTGACCTGATAGGACATGGCGCCGCTCATCAACGGGAGGGGTAGGGGGCCGCGCGGCATGCCGCGTTGCGATAGGGGCCATCCACCTTGCGCCAGGCCGGCCCGGGGCTGATCTGGGCGCAGATGCGCTGCGCACTGGTGGCGCTCGCCCAGACATACCAGGGGGCCGGTGCGGCCAGGGCGGATGTAGCCGCCAGGGCCAGGCTCAGGGACAGGACGATGAGGGCAGGGCGCGACATGGCGGTATCCAGGGTGAGACGGGGCGATGATACCAGTGCCCGGCAACCGTTCGCACCGCGGGGGGAATTCCTGTCCGGGGCGGTGTTCTAGTCTTGCAGGGAACACATCTCCCAGGGGAGAGCGCCATGCGTCCGATCCATGCATTTGCATGGGTGTCCGGGGGCGACCCGGAAGAGCCCGTGCATCCGCCGTTGCCCAATCAGCCGGGGGAGCCCGGTGAGCCGACCCTGCCCGACCGCGCGCCGCCCGATCCGGTGGCCTGACAGGGCGTCAGGACCAACTAGGCTTAGCAGACATTCTGCCGAACCAGGAGAAGCTGCCATGACGCGTTGGGTAATCACCTACAACAAGGACAACAACACCTCCACGCTCGAGATCGAGAGCCCCAACAAGCCCACCATGGAACAGGCCGTGCGCCATACCCTGAAGATGGCGCGCCAGCGTTACGAGGAGCAGGAACCGAGCGAGGTGGACGAGGACCTGCGCGGGCCGGCGGTGCTGCTGGCCGAGCGCTTCGGCATCACCATCACCGGCATAACCCAGGCGTGAGGCGGGTTCGGGCGGTTCTTCGGGGGATCGTCCGCACCGCCAGGCCGGCCCCGCAGACGAGGAGCGCTTCATGTTCGGCCTGGATGCACTCGAGCTTGCGCGAATCCAGTTCGCCTTCACCGTTTCGTTCCACATCCTGTTCCCCGCCATCACCATCGGGCTGGCCAGCTACCTGACCGTCCTGGAAGGGCTGTGGCTGAAGACCGGGCAGACGGTCTACCGCGATCTCTACCACTACTGGCTGAAGATCTTCGCGGTGAACTTCGGCATGGGGGTGGTCTCCGGGCTGGTGATGGCCTACCAGTTCGGCACCAACTGGAGCCAGTTCTCCGATTTCGCCGGCAGCATCACCGGGCCCCTGCTCACCTACGAGGTGCTGACCGCCTTCTTCCTGGAGGCCGGTTTCCTGGGCGTGATGCTGTTCGGCTGGAACCGCGTCGGTCCGGGACTGCACTTCTTTGCCACGGCCATGGTGGCCCTGGGCACGCTGGTCTCCACCTTCTGGATCCTGGCCTCCAACAGCTGGATGCACACGCCCCAGGGCCACGAGATCATCGACGGCCGGGTGGTGCCGGTGGACTGGCTGGCGGTGATCTTCAACCCGTCCTTCCCGTACCGCCTGGTGCACATGGCCATCGCCGCCTTCCTGTCCACGGCCTTCTTCGTGGGCGCCGCCGCCGCCTGGCACCTGCTGCGTGGCCACAACAACCCGGAAACCCGCACCATGCTGTCCATGGCCATGTGGATGGCGCTGATCGTCGCGCCCATCCAGGCGCTGGTGGGCGACTTCCACGGGCTCAACACCCTGCACCATCAGCCGGCCAAGATCGCCGCCATCGAGGGCCACTGGGAAAGCACCCCCGGCGAGCCGAGCGGGCTGATCCTGGTAAACTGGCCGGACATGCAGCGGGAGGAGACCCGCTTCAAGGTGGAGGTGCCCTATCTGGGCAGCCTGATCCTGCGCCACAGCCTGAGCGAGCCGATACCGGCCCTCAAGGATTTCCCGCCCGAGGATCGCGCCAATTCCACGCTGGTGTTCTGGACCTTCCGCATCATGGTGGCGCTGGGCGTGCTGATGATCGTCGCGGGAGTCTGGAGCCTGCTGCTGCGCCGCCGTGGCCGCCTGCACACGTCGCGTCCCTTCCTGCGCTTCGTGCTGTGCATGGGGCCCTCGGGCCTGGTGGCGCTGCTGGCCGGCTGGTTCACCACCGAGGTGGGACGCCAGCCCTGGGTGGTGCACGGGCTGCTACGCACGGCCGATGCCGTCTCGCCCCACGGGGTGGCGCAGATGAGCCTGTCACTGGCGCTCTTCGTGGTCATCTACTGCGCGGTGTTCGGCGTCGGCACCCTGTACGTGCTGCGCCTGGTGGCTCGCGGCCCGCAGGCGGTGCCGACCCATGGCGAGGAGGAGGGTGGTCCGGGGCGGCAGCGCACGCCGGCGCGGCCCATTTCGGCGGCGGACGAGGCCCTGCCGGGCGGCCGCGATCGACTGGGGCGGGAGGGCTGAGATGGGTATCGACTACTCGCTGATCTGGGCGGTGATCATCATCTTCGGGGTGATGATGTACGTGGTGATGGATGGCTTCGACCTGGGCATCGGCATTCTCTTCCCCTTCGTGCCGGCCAAGGATGACCGCGACCTGATGATGAACACCGTGGCGCCGGTGTGGGACGGCAACGAGACCTGGCTGGTGCTGGGCGGCGCCGGCCTGTTCGCCGCCTTCCCGCTGGCCTATTCGGTGGTGCTGTCGGCCCTGTACCTGCCCATCGTGTTCATGCTCATGGGCCTGATCTTTCGCGGCGTGGCCTTCGAGTTCCGCTTCAAGGCCGATGAACGGCACCGGCCGCTTTGGGACTGGGCCTTCATCTGGGGTTCGCTGGTCGCCACCTTCTTCCAGGGCGTGGTGCTGGGGGCCTTCATCAGCGGGCTGCCGGTGGTCGATCGCGCCTACGCCGGCGGGGCGCTGGACTGGCTGTCGCCCTTTTCGGTGTTCTGCGGCCTGGGCCTGATCGTCGCCTACGCGCTGCTGGGCTGCACCTGGCTGATCATGAAGACCAGCGGCGACCTGCAGCGCCGCATGCACGACATCGGCATTCCGCTGCTGGGAGTGCTGCTGGTGGTGATCGCCATCGTCAGCCTGTGGACGCCCCTGGCTCATGCGCGGATCGCCGAGCGCTGGTTCAGCCTGCCCAACCTCTTCTGGTTCATGCCGGTGCCGCTGCTGGTGCTGCTGTGTGCCTGGGCGCTGTACCGGGCCATTCAGCGCTACGCCCACTATGCGCCCTTTCTCCTCACCCTGGCGCTGATCTTCCTCGGCTACAGCGGCCTGGGCATCAGCCTGTGGCCGAACATCATCCCGCCCTCGGTCAGCATCTGGGAGGCGGCGGCACCGCCCCAGAGCCAGGGCTTCGCCCTGGTCGGCGCGCTGTTCATCCTGCCGTTCGTACTCGTCTACACCGCCTGGAGCTACTACGTGTTCCGCGGCAAGATCACCCCGCAGAGCGGGTATCACTGATGGCCGAGCGGTCGTGGTGCCGACGTCTGCTGTGGCTGGTCGGCCTGTGGACGGCAAGTGTCCTCGGCCTGGCGTTGCTGGCCTGGCTGCTGCGGCTGCTGATGAATGCGGCAGGGTTGAGCGCACCCTAGCCTGAGGGCGGCGTGGGGTGTCGGAGCGGCTTCAGCCGCGATAACCCGGCATCGATCCGTTGAATCGCGGCTCAAGCGCTCCTACAGGGACGACGGGGCCTGGGCTCAGCGGCAGTCCGTGACGCTGGCTTCCCGGTATTCGAGCACCGCTTCGAGACGGAAGCTGCCGGGGAAATCCCGGCACCACTGGCAATCCAGCGCCGGGCCGACCGTGCCGCGCACCTGGGCGAAGGCTTCTTCGCCGGGCTCGTCGACCAGTTCGGCATAGCGCGTGAACAGCTGCTCCCGCAGTGCATCATCCACGACCACCCAGAGAGGCTCCTGGGCATGGCAGGGAACGAAGACCTGCATGCGCGGGGCCATGACCAGATGGCCAGCCAGCGAGCCGCCGGACTCTTGCGGGGGAGTGGCGGCGCAACCGGCCAGCGCACCGAGCAGGAACAGGGACAGGTGTCGCATGGAATCCGCCTCTTGCGCGGCCGGTCGGGCCGGATCAGAAGGAGAAGTTGACGCCGAAACTGATCAGATCAACCTCGTCCGCCAGGCTCATCCATTCCATGCTGGCGCCGAGGTTGGGGGCCAGGTACAGGTCCAGACCCAGGCCCAGGCTGATGTCGTGCTCGGTCCAGTTGTTCACGGGCGAGGTACGCGTGTAGGTCTTGCCTTCCACACGGGAATAGCCGCCGATGGCGTAGGCCGCAAACTGCGGGTTCATCGGCAGGATCAGCTTGGTATAGACCCCGACGTAGTTGTCGATCTCATAGGTCGTGCCATTGATGCTGTCGTCGGTCAGGCCGGTGCCCAGACGCGCTTCCACGGCCAGGTTGGGGCTGGCGGTGAAGCCCAGCTTGTAGCCCAGGGAGCTGAGATCGGTATGGTCGATCTCCGCGCGGGAAATCATGGCGCCGGCATAGGGGCCGATCAGGGCAGCCTGCGCGGTAGTTGCGAACATCGAAAGCCCGGCGGCGAGCAGGGCGGCTTGCAAAGCGCTTTTCATAACGGCCTCATGGATACGAAAACCGGCCGATGATAGCCCGCAGCCATGAAGTTGCTCAACGACGGATAACCCGCCCTTCAGTGCAGAACCCGGTAGCGGCTCTGCACGAAGCCGAACGGATAGGCGATCGAATTCTCCAGCTGCAGGCTGGCGGGGGTGCCGCTGCGGCCGAAAAGCGACAGCCCGTTGCCGAGCAGAATCGGCACGGTGGTCAGGGTCAGAGTGTCGAGCAGGCCATGGCGCAGGAAGCTGCGGATCAGATGGGTATCGTCCACGTAGCCGTGATGAAAGCCCAGGCTGTCCAGGTGCCGGGCCAGCTCGCGCGGCGAGCGGGGATCGAGTCTGACACCGGGGGGCAGGGCGTCAGGCAGCTCGGCCTCGTCGCGACTGCTGACGAACACCGGCTTGTCCCCATGGGGCCATTCGGGAAAGCACAGGGCCTGTTCCAGGGCGCGTCGGCCGAGGACCAGGACATCCGTGCCGGCCAGGAACTCCCGGTAGCCGCAGTCCTCGCCCGCCGGCACCTGACGGGTGAGGTCGAGCAGCCAGCCGATGCCTCCCTGGGCATCGGCCACATAGCCATCGAGACTGGTGGCGACGAAGGCGGAAAATTTCACGATCACTCCCCGGTTGGCGAACACGCGAAACAGCGTAGTCGCCGTTTGCCCGGGGAGCGTCGCTTTTTTGCCCGGTTACAGCCCCAGCTTGCCGGCCACGTAGTCGGCGTCCTTGTCGCCCCGACCGGACAGGTTGACGAGGATGTGCTGATCCCTGGGCAGGGTCGGCGCCACGCGCATCGCCCAGGCCACCGCATGGGCGCTCTCCAGGGCCGGGATGATGCCTTCGGTGCGCGACAGGGTCATGAAGGCGTCCAGGCACTCCTGATCAGTGACCGACTGGTAGTCCACCCGGCCGATGTCCTTCAGGTAGCTGTGCTGCGGACCGACGCCCGGATAGTCGAGGCCGGAGGCGATGGAATGCACGGCGGCCGGCACGCCGGGCGCGTCTTCCAGCACGTAGCAGGCCATGCCATGGATCTCGCCGGGCTTGCCGACCGACAGGGTGGCGGCATGCCGACCGGCCTTGTCCACGCCCTCGCCGGCCGGTTCCACGCCGACCAGGTGCACGCTTTCGTCATCGAGGAAGGCGGTGAACAGGCCGATGGCGTTGGAGCCGCCGCCCACGCAGGCTGCGGCATGGTCCGGCAGGCGGCCGTACCTGGCCAGGAACTGTTCGCGGGCTTCGCGGCCGATGATCGACTGGAAGTCGCGGACCATCTTCGGGAACGGGTGCGGGCCGACCACCGAGCCGATGGCGTAGAGGTAGTTCTGCGGATCCTTCAGGTATTCCTCGAAGGCGCTGTCCACGGCTTCCTTGAGGGTCGCCGCGCCTCGGGTCACCGGCACCAGCTTGCAGCCGAGGATCTTCATCTTGGTGACGTTCGGGTGTTCCTTCTCGATATCCACCTGACCCATGTGGATCTCGCAGGGAATGCCCACCAGCGCGCACGCGGTGGCCAGGGCCACGCCGTGCTGGCCGGCGCCGGTCTCGGCGATCACCTTTTTCTTGCCCATGAACTTGGCCAGCAGTGCCTCGCCCAGGCAGTGGTTGATCTTGTGCGCGCCGGTGTGGTTCAGGTCTTCGCGCTTGAGATGGATCTGCGCGCCGCCCAGTTGCTCGGACAGGCGTCGGGCATGGAAGATCGGGCTCGGTCGGCCGACGTAGTCGGCAAACAGGCTGGCCAGTTCCCGCTGGAAATCCTCCCGCTGGCGGATTTCCTCGTAGGCGGCATCGATGTCATCCATGGCCTGCTTCAGGTGCGGCGGCACCAGCTGGCCGCCATAGGGGCCGAAGTAACCGCGGGCGTCGGGCATGGGGGCGAAACGCGAGTCTTGTGTCATGGGCTGAGGTCCTGGTTGAAGGTAACGCAGTTTATCGAGGGCACTGCATGGCGGGCCTGCGGCAGATCAGCCCGTGCGCAGCTCCCGGGTCGCTGCCCGTGGATCGGGCGCCCGGGGCTCGCCCCGGGTGAAATGCAGGGTCACCGGCATCCGGCTGAGCCGCTCGAACAGCCGGCACTCACGGCGCAGCGGCCACCAGTCGTACAGGTACATCTCCACAGGCCGCCAGAGGGCCACCCAGCCGATCACCATCAGCCCTTCGGCAAGCGTCTGGGCCAGCAGGTTGTCCAGGGTGGCGATCAGGTTGTGCAGCAGCATGCACACCGCCATGAAGCCCAGCCCCAGCAGGCTGGCGTTGCGGGCCTGGCGCAGGTGTTCGCGAAGGCGCCGCTGGCTGTGCTCGGCCTGCCAGGCGAAGTGGAAGCACACCGCGTGGCGGGCGCGCTCGATGACTCCTTCGCTGTGCTCGTCGGCGGGCAGCCACAGGTTCAAGGCGACGGGGTCCTGCGGCGGCAGTTCGCGGCAGGCGTCGAGGATGTAGTGCTCGGCATCCGGGTGCAGGTCGCGCCGCGCCAGCGGCGACGGATCGCGCGGGTCGGCCAGCTGGTGCAGGTGCTCCAGCCGCAGATCGATCTGCCAGGTGTCGCCTTCGCGACGGTAGGGGGTGTTCATGCCAATTCCCGGAGCGTTGGAGGGGATATTGTAAGATGCTTCCTGCCCGCTCCGGAAACTGGCCGAATGGCTCAGATACGCTCGGCCCAGAGGTCGTATTCGTCGGCGTCCACCACCCGCACGCGCAGCTTGTCGCCGGGCTTGAGGGTCGGGTCGGCGATGAACACGCTGCCGTCGATCTCCGGGGCGTCGGCCCAGGAGCGTGCCACCGCGCCCTCGTCGTCCACCTCGTCGACCAGCACCTCGATCTCGGTGCCGATCTTGCGCTGCAGACGGGCGGCGGAGATGGCCTGCTGATGGGCCATGAAACGCTCCCAGCGCTCCTGCTTGACGTCGTCCGGTACCGGTTCCAGGCCCAGCTCCTCGGCCGGCGCGCCTTCCACCGGCGAGTACTGGAAGCAGCCCACGCGGTCCAGCTGGGCTTCGCTCAGCCAGTCGAGCAGGTACTGGAAGTCCTCCTCGGTCTCGCCGGGGAAACCGACGATGAAGGTGGAGCGGATGGTCAGCTCAGGGCACTGCTCGCGCCACTTGCGGATGCGCGCCAGGGTCTTGTCCTCGAAGGCCGGACGCTTCATGGCCTTGAGCACCTTGGGACTGGCGTGCTGGAAGAAAATGTCCAGGTAGGGCAGCAGCTTGCCGGCGGCCATCAGCGGGATCACGTCATCCACGTTCGGATACGGGTAGACATAGTGCAGGCGTACCCACACGCCCATTTCCGACAGCGCCTCGCACAGCTCCAGCATGCGGGTCTTCACCGGGCGACCGTCCCAGAAGTCGGTCTTGTACTTGAGGTCCACACCGTAGGCGCTGGTGTCCTGGGAGATCACCAGAATTTCCTTCACTCCGGCCTTGACCAGGCGCTGCGCCTCGGACAGCACATCGCCCACCGGCCGGCTGACCAGCTTGCCGCGCATGGAGGGGATGATGCAGAAGCTGCAGCTGTGGTTGCAGCCCTCGGA
>Ga0079223_10002125_pt1 | contig 12164 bp, 14 predicted proteins | sample Stecom2011_FD_75072 | JGI IMG/M metagenome (GOLD analysis project Ga0079223, IMG submission 75072) | Agricultural soil microbial communities from Utah to study Nitrogen management - Steer compost 2011 | ecosystem: Environmental > Terrestrial > Soil > Agricultural land | place: USA: Utah...
ACAACCTATGAATTTGGTACTCATTCTTATAATGAACGTTTAACCATTCATGTCTTTCATCGTTTTGGTGCTATCGCCGTATTTACTGTTATGTCGCTGTTTATCGCCCAACTTTGGCGGCAAGCGCTGAGCCCTTGGTTTAAAGCCATGGCAGCGGTATTAACGCTACTACTCGTGAGCCAAATAAGTCTAGGTATTTTAAATGTGGTACTTAGCTTACCGTTGTTTGTCGCTGTGGCACACAATGCTATTGGTGCTCTATTACTGGCAACTATGGTTACCCTTACCTACGCTATTAAAAGTTACGACATAAAAAGCTACTCGCTGAAAAGTCTTTCTTCTAAGGAGTCCCAACATGGCTAAAGCTATAGCGCTGACACAACGCGCGCCTTGGCGCGACTACCTCGAACTTACTAAACCACGAGTTGTCGCCTTGCTACTGCTCACTGCCGTTGTTGGTATGTGCTTAGCAACCCCCACTTGGGTACCATGGGACACGTTTATACCGGCTATCGTGGGTATTGGGCTCATGTCGGGTTCTGCAGCCGCTATTAACCATTTGGTTGACCGCCATATTGACGCTCAAATGGCGCGCACTTTACGCCGACCTTTACCAAGCGGATCGCTCACCCCACAAAAAGTTCTTACTTTTACCGTCGTTATAGGCGTGTTGGGGTACGTTATTTTAGAAGTGTTCGTAAATCGGCTAACCGCTCTACTTACTTTAGCTAGTTTGGTGGGTTACGCTTTTATTTACACTATGTATTTAAAACGTGCGACGCCTCAAAACATTGTTATTGGTGGCCTTGCAGGAGCAGCTCCGCCGCTACTCGGTTGGACAGCCGTAACAGGAGAAATGCACTCCTACCCTTTGCTGCTTGTTATGATTGTATTTGCTTGGACGCCCCCCCACTTCTGGGCCTTGGCTGTACACCGAGAAAAAGATTACGCTCGCGCAGAAATTCCAATGTTACCCGTTACCCATGGTACGGAATTTACTAAAACCTGTATTTTGCTTTACACCGTGTTGTTGACGGCTATTTGTATGCTGCCTTACTTAGTGGGTATGAGTGGTATACTTTACTTCGCGGGTGTAACGGCGCTCAATGGTGGCTTTCTCTACTATGCGTGGAAGCTAAAATACCGGCCCGCTAAGTTCACTGCCTATAATATGTTCAAATACTCTATTTGGCATTTAATGTTGTTATTTATTCTGCTTTTGGTTGATCACTACAGGTTTTAAAACTATGCGCATTATTTATATGTTTGTTTTACTCGGTGTGGCGATACTGGGAGCCTTGGCTTTCAGTTTGTTCAAAGGAAGCCCACCCAGCTTAGAAGCTGCTCGTATTTATGACTCGCCACGACCCGTCGCTAACTTCACCTTAGAAAGTACCGCTGGCGAAAGTGTTACACCTTCTTCTTTAAAGGGGCAATGGACATTTTTATTTACTGGTTACACCCATTGCCCAGACATTTGCCCGACCACAATGGCCGCGCTAAAAAGCCGTTGGCAGGAGTTAAGTTCGGTAAGCGACTTGCCTATAAAAGTGTGGATGATTTCTGTCGACCCAAAGCGAGACTCACTCGCCCAACTGGGGCCTTACGTTGGTTTTTTTGGTGAAGACTTTATCGGTGTCCGTGGCGAACACCCTCAACTTTACCCCTTTGTAACCAGTATTGGCATGATGTACTCGATACCGGAAGACGAAGAAACAAACTACGAAGTCGCCCATAGCGCTGCTATTGTGTTGGTTAACCCAGAAGGACAACAACACGCCATTTTCCAACCCGTTCATGTTCCTGGGAAGTACACCACCATCAATCCAAATTTCATGGTAAATGACTTTAAGAAGATAGCAAAAGCGTATCGTTAAAGTTTAATAAGCGGTGTCGCTTCAATACCCAAGCTTGAGCGACACCACGAGCCACCATAAAGCAAGAAAGTGCCAACCATAAACCATGGTTACCGAGGTCTTTGGTGAACCACCAAACCGGTAGATACACACCAAACGCAGCCATCGCCATGGTGTTGCGCATGGCTTTACTCGCAGACACACCAATAAACACTCCGTCGAATAGATAACTCCAATGTGCCAACAAAGGTAAAGCGATTACCCATGGCAAGTACTCAACAGCGGTTGCAACCACCTCGGGTATATTCGTAATCAGGTAAATAATCTGCTCACCAAACAAACCAAATACAACCGCATAACCCATGGCGAAAATACCTGACCACAGTAAACAAACGCGTAACCAAACATGTGCCGAGTACTCGTCTTTTTTGCCCTTAGCTTCACCTATTAAAGCTTCTGCCGCGTAAGCAACGCCGTCTAGCCCTAACGATATTAAAGTTAAAAACTGCAGTAGCACTGCATTGGCGGCAACATAAATTTGCCCTTGATAACTGGCCCATGCGGTCATCATAGCCATACAAGCGTGTAGCAAAATAGAGCGAATGAAAATATCGCGATTTAGGCTAAACATAGCCTGTAACCGCCTTATACTCGCCTTAGGTAACAAGCTTCTACGCAAACGTAAGTGCTTACTTACCAAGTAAACACCGAATATCGCCGATACCCACTCTGCAACCACAGTTGCTATGGCCGCCCCTGTTACATTCATATCAAGGCCAATAATTAAGATAACGTCACCAACAACGTTTATTGCATTGGTGGTGATGACCAATACCATGGCATGTTTAGCACGTTGTAAACCAAGTAACACGCCCAGCATAACCAAGGTAAGCATGGCCGCTGGGGCGCCTAAAAAACGGATTTGAATATAACGTTCAGTGAGCTGTTTCAATTCTCCGTTAGCGTCGATAAGTTGCCAAACCAGCTGCAGTGCCAAAGGGCTTAATAATAAAACCACGACGCCAATGACTAGGGCAAATAACGATGCATCGAAGAAAATACGCCGCTGCGCCGCCACATCATTAGCCCCAAACGCTTGCGCAATCAAACCCGTTGTTGACATACGAAGGAATACCGCCAACAAATAAATAAAGCTAACCACCATAGCCCCTAAGGCCACAGCGCTTAAGTAGATAGCATCGGGCAAATGCCCTATGATGGCGGTATCAACAAGCCCCAATAAAGGGGCTGCAATATTTGAAATAACCATGGGTAGCGCAATCGCAAACATGGTTTTATGGTGCGACTTTGCACCGAAAGAGGAGCTCATGCGTTTAATTAAAGCCTTTTACTTATTGGTGATCGCAAGTTTTACCCTGTTGCCTGTATTTCATTCGGCAATAGCAGCTGCGCCTTCGCCGTCGGTAACAATTTTAATGTACCACCACGTGAGTGAAACTACACCGCGTGTAACGAGTGTTTCGCCCGATGAATTGCGCGAACATTTAACTTATTTACGCGACAATGGCTTTAACGTTATTGATATTCGGCTCGCGCTCGCGGGTATACGTGGCGAAACTGAGCTACCCGAAAAAGCCGTAGTCATTACTTTTGATGATGCGTATCAAAATATTTTTACCGCTGGCCGGCCTATTTTAAATGAATTCGATATGCCTTGGACATTGTTTGTTACCACAGATCCCATTGGTGAAGTTCCAGGCCGTTATATGAATTGGGAACAACTACAAACCTTACATAACGAAGGAGTGGTGATTGCTAACCACTCAACTGATCATGCGCATTTACCACGCCGCAACAAAGATGAAAGTGAAGAACAGTGGTTAGAGCGAATGCAGGAAAACATTTTACATGCTCAACATGAGCTTAAAGAGCGTGTTGGTATTACCAATAAACTATTCGCCTACCCATATGGTGAATATAACAACGCATTAAAAAACCTTGTGGCTGAGCTTGGTTTCACGGCTTTTGGCCAACATTCGGGCGGCTTCGGCGCAACCACCGATTTCCAAGCCATTCCGCGTTTTGCTGCTGCAGGTATTTATGCAAACTTACGTACCCTAAGTACCAAAATAGCCGCATTAAGCTTTACCACCCACGATGTACAGTACGATGACACGCTTTTAAACTATGACAGCACACGCCCACTGCTTGAAGTAGAGCTCGACACCACCGACTTTTATAAAAACCAATTACAATGCTTTATTGGTGGCGAGCCGCAAACGCCAGAATGGGTTGCAGAGAACCGCTTTCAGATTGTGGCAAAAGAAGACGTACCGGTTGGGCGCTCACGTTACAATTGCACAGCACCAAGTAAAAAAGAACGCGGTCGCTTTTATTGGTTTTCAATGCAATGGATTCGACAAGACGAACAAGGTAACTGGCCCGACTAATTGCCGGGCCGGCTTTTTTTAGAATGGTTTAGTAGTAAGAGTGTTCGCCAGGCGCATGTTCAGTTGCGTCGCGCACACCTTTAAGTTCACCAGGGAATTCAGCAATCAACTGTTTTTCAATCCCTTCTTGTAAGGTTACGTCGACCATGGCGCAACCGTTACAACCACCACCAAACTGCAAAATAGCAATGCCATCGGGCGTGATTTCAGTTACAACCACCTGGCCACCGTGGCTAGCTAACTGAGGGTTAATTGTGCCTTGGATCATGTAGTCGACCCGCTCAATTAAAGGCGCATCGTCGGCTAGCTTTTTCGCTTTTGCATTCGGTGCCTTTAAGGTAAGTTGCGAACCCATACCTTCTTCAACGAAATCAATCTCGGCCTCTTCTAAAAATGGCGCGCTTTGCTCGTCGACAACAGCATCAAAGCCAGTAAAAGGTAAAATAATATCATCGCTTTCCATCGACGACGGCGGACAATATGAAACACCACACTCCGCATTCGCTTGCCCAGGGTTTACTACGAAAACACGAATGTGCGTGCCTTCTTCCTGCTGCTTCAGGAGCTCGCGAAAATGCGTTTGAGCGTTGTCTGAAATACGAATCATCGTGCAACCACCTTCTAGGTTAACTTTCTACTAAAAAAATATCGGTAATACCCGACCAAATTGCTATGGTTTATTCTATCGTAAACTATGGGCGTTGCATAGTGATTCACTAGCTCAGCGCAATCGTTTTTGATAGCTTGTTTACACTTACATAAGAGGAAGTTTCACATGCAAAAATGGTTTAAGCGCCTTGGCGCCACCGTCGTTCTACTTACGTTTGGCTTGTCTGCTCACGCCTATGACGGCGGTAAAGACATTGATAACGTAACGCTTGATTATTATTTACCTCAAAACGTTAGCTATGACCCAAGCGTTCCAAAACCAGCCGACATTCTAGGTTATGAAGTTGGCCAGTGGCATGTTCGCCATGACCAACTGGTGCGCTACTTTGAAGTGCTTGCTGAGCATTCAGACCGCGTTACATTAGAAGAAATTGGTCGTACACACGAACAACGCCCACTTATTATTGTAAAAATAAGCGCCGCGAAGAACAAAGATCGCCTCGAAGAAATGCGTGAAGCTCACATGGCGGTTTCTGACCCTAATCAATCCGTGAATGCTAAAACAGCACCCCTTGTGGTTTATGCGGGCTTTAGCGTACACGGCGACGAGTCATCAGGTTCGAACGCGTCTATGCTGACTGCCTATTATTTAGCGGCAGCTCAAGGCGACGAAGTGGAAGCTTGGCTCGACAATAGCGTAATTATTCTTGATCCTTCATTCAACCCAGACGGCCTAGGTCGCTTTGCTCAGTGGGCCAACCAATACCGTAACATGACCCAAGGAACTGACACCCAAGACCAAGAGCATAACCAAGCCTGGTTACGTGGTCGCCAGAACCATTATTGGTTCGACTTAAACCGTGACTGGTTGCTATTACAGCACCCAGAGTCGCGGGCGCGTATTGCTGTGTACCAATCATGGTTACCGAACGTGTTAACTGACCACCATGAAATGGGCAGTAACTCGACGTATTTCTTCCAACCAGGTATTCCGTCGCGTAAAAACCCTGACACTCCTGACGAAAACGTTACTTTCACTGAGAAGTTAGCTGAATACCACGCTGATGCCCTCGATGAAATTAATAGTTTGTACTATACAGAAGAGTCGTTCGACGACTTCTACTACGGCAAAGGTTCAAGCTACCCAGACGCCCAAGGCACCATTGGTATTTTATTTGAACAAGCCTCAAGCCGTGGCCATGTTCAAGACACAGTAAATGGTGTGATTAGCTTTCCGTTCACTATCCGCAACCAGTTCACCACCTCACTTTCAACTGTGCGCGGTGCTTACGAACAGCGCGAAGGCTTACTCGATTTCCAACAGCGTTTTTTCAAAGACAACCTAAAACTTGCAAAAGCCGAGCGGCACGACGGCTTCATGTTACGTACCGACAACGACAATGCACGCATGACAGAATTACTTAACATTCTGCGCCAGCACCGTATTGACGCGTACCCTGTGACAGAAACCTTTAAGTACGAGGGTAAAACCTACACAGCAGGCGAAGCTTTTTACGTACCTGTGGTACAGCGTAACTATCGTTTATTAAAAGGTGCTTTTAGTACCCGCCAAGACTTTCCTGACAACACTTTCTACGACGTGTCAGCTTGGACTTTACCAATGGCATTTAACGTTGAGTTTGAAGCGGTTCGCACTAGTCGTCGCTTTAAAGTGAGCGAGCAAGTATGGACCGGCCCTGAAGTCTTTGCTGGTAACGATCTCGGCGAAACTCGAGTGGGTTATGTGTTCAGTTGGGAATCATACTTTTCGCCACGTTTGCTAGCACAACTACAGCAACACGATATTCATGCGCGCTTAGCAGTAAACCCAATGACGATTAATACGCCAAACGGCCCCCTTGCTTATGAACGTGGTGCCATTATTGTTAGCCGTGCTTACCAAAGCAAACCTTGGACTGAAGTACAAAGCACCTTAAAGCAATTAGCAGACAACAATGAAATTAATGTTGCCACCATTGCTAGCGGCTTAACGCCCACCACAGGTATGGACATTGGTAGCGGTAGCATTAACCCAGCCCCAACGCCTCAGGTTATGATTGTGATTGGCCACGGTACGAACGCGCAAGAAGTAGGTGAAACTTGGTACTACCTTGATCGCCACGTGAATTTGCCAGTAAGTATGGTGGAAATCGATCGCCTTAGCAGTTCAGACTTGAGTCGCTATACACATATTATTTTAGTGGATGGTCATTATCGTACTGTAAGTGACGCAAACCGTAGCCAAATCGAAGCTTGGGTACGTAAAGGCGGCACTCTTATTGGCCAAAAAGGCGGCGCAGCATGGATGAGTAAGAACAAACTACTTAGCGCAAATACCGTTGAGAAAAGTGTATTCGACGAGCAGTTTCCAAGTGAAACCCTTAGCTATGGCGATCGTAGCGACCACTTCGCCCAACAGCGTATTGCCGGCGCTATTTTTAATGCTAAGCTCGACCTAAGCCACCCGCTGACGGTTGGTTTCCCACGTAACGAACTGCCAGTATTCAAAAACAGCACACTTGCCTTTGATGTAAACAAAGCACCTTTTGTTGACGTTGCTCGTTACACGGAACAACCTGTACTTGCTGGCTTTACATCGGAAGGAAATCGTCAAGTTCTCGGTGGCAAAGCAGCTATCGTGGCACACCGCTTAGGCGCTGGCCGTGTCATTGGTTTTGCCGACAATGTGAACTTTCGTGCATTCTTCTGGGGCACCTCGAAGCTACTGAGTAATGCTATTTTCTGGTCTCAGTATGCTGCTGGCACTGCCGCAGGTGAAGAGGACGAAGAAGAAGACGAAGCGGCTCATAGCCACTAATTGCGTGTTTCGTTTAGCATGGGCGGTGGTGTGTAAGCCAATGTCCATGCATCAACAATAATGCCCGCTCGGGGCAAAATAGAAGCAATGGCCCCGAGTGTGGCTCCTGTTGTGAGCACGTCGTCAATTAAGGCAATACGTGTACCACGCGGTAACTTACCAATACATACGAAACTTTCATCAAGTACTTCTTTTCTCCCTTTAGCGCTTAGCTTATGGGCTTTTTTTGTTTGTTTAATACGCTGAGCCCCATGGAGTACAGGAATTCCTAATGCCTGCGACAAAGCCTCTGCTAGTAACTGCGCTTGATTATAACCCCGTGCCGCCCAGGCTATGTTTGTCATTGGTACAGGCATTAAATAATGGGGTAGCTTAAGTTGCTGTTGGCGATACAGCTGCAATGCCTGCGCAGCAATTAATGTTGCCATGGCTTTTGCCTCTGCCGAACGCCCACGAAATTTAAACTCAAGCATCCAATAACGCACTTCTGCCATGTACCACAAGGCTGCCAATACCAACCTAATCCCTTTCGGGGGCTGCACCATGTGTAAACGTAAATTAACTGGCGGGCACCTTGGTAAGTCGTTAAAACAAACCGAACATAAACCCAATTCATTACTGTTTCCGTAGCGGCAAAGTGGGCACAGCCGCTGTAGTTCGGGAATTTTTTTGCTCAGCCGACTGAACATAGTTACCATGCACCCTTCTATGATTTCAGTAGTTGTAGTTTGTTGGGAGCAACATGACAAAGAAAATAAGCGACAGCGTACAAGGTGAGGGTGCATCTTGGATATTCTTACATGGCTGGGGCATGCACAGCGGTATTTGGCAGCCCTTATTGGCAACCTTAAGTAACTCATTACGCATTCGCACCATTGATTTACCCGGCTTTGGCGACAGCCCTTGGCATGCGGATTATGCTGACTTCGAGCAAGCCGTTACAGCGCTTGAAAAACACTTACTTGAACATGAACCTGGCCCAGTCAATATAATGGGGTGGTCCATGGGAGGGCTTTATGCCATTGCCTTAGCCGCACGCCAAACGTTAAACGTGCAACGCGTTGCGCTTATTGCTAGCACACCTAAATTCTCTCAAGAACCGAGTTGGCCGGGCATTCAAGCAAATGTACTGGCGATGTTTCAGAAACAATTAAGCCGTGACTTTCGCGCCACCATAGAGCGCTTTTTAGCGGTGCAAGCTATGGGCAGCCCTCATGTAAAACGCGATATTCGCCTTATGCACGAATTGCTCGCCGATGGTGCTGAACCAAATCCAGAGGCGCTTATTGCAGGACTAAAGTGGTTACAAGAAATCGACTTGCGGCCGCAGTTTGAAAGCTTAACCTGCCCCACGTTGCGCTTGTATGGGCGCCGTGACAGCTTGGTACCCATAAGGCAGGCGGAGTTATTACAGAAGCCGATTGATCATATTGAAATATTTGCCGAAAGTGCCCACACGCCCTTTCTCAACGAGCGCGAACGTTTCTGCCAAGCATTAATAGAGTTTAGCGAACGTTCTGTTTAAGTTTGGCAAACTTTGCAGAACACTGTGCTGCGTTGGCCAATGCGTATATCGTCAAGCACCCGTTGGCAGCGCGGGCAGGGTTTACCGCCCTGCCCATACACTGCCAACTCTTGGGCAAAGTAACCCGGTTGACCGTCGGCGCGGCTGAAATCTTTAAGCGTGGTGCCACCTTGTTCGATAGCACGAGCTAACACGGTGCGAATTGTTTCTGTCAGCAAACGGTAACGGGCTTTACTAATACCCCCAGCTGCACGGCGCGGGTCGATACCACTCATAAATAAGGCTTCATTGGCATAAATATTACCTACCCCCACCACAATACGGTTGTCCATAATGAAGGTTTTAACCGCCGCTTTTTTATTCCGCGATTTGATATATAAATGATCGTCAGCGAAGTCTTCTGTTAATGGTTCAGGGCCTAAGTGTGCAAGCTGACTTAACGGGGCGTCTGCGGTTTGCCATAACACAGCACCAAAACGGCGCGGATCATTTAAGCGTAAACTTTGCCCTGCACTGGTAATCAGTTCTACATGATCATGCTTCACCAACGGACTACCTACTGGCAGCACACGTAAATTTCCAGACATGCCTAAGTGAATCACTAAAGTGCCCGGATCGCTTTCTAGCAGTAGGTACTTAGAGCGGCGTTTTACCGCACGAATAGTTTCCCCCACAAGGTCTTGTGCTTCATTTGGTATAAGCCAGCGTAACTGCGGTTGAAACACGTTTAGTGCAACAACTTGGTGGTTTTCCAAATAAGGCTGAATGCCTAACCGGCTGACTTCAACTTCAGGTAACTCTGGCACTGCCACCACTCCTAACGTGTGTTGTTAATGAGGCTCGAGTGCAGCAATGTCTCCCTGCACACGAAATACTTGATCGGCACCAGGTAAAGCAACCAGTGCTTCACCTTGATAAAAGAATACGCCGACCACCCAGCTTTCTGCTTCATCGGCAAACATTAATTCAACTTGATACTCACGGCCTGCCAATAACAGCTCTGTCGTTTCCAAAGACAAGTTTTGCCATGCATTTACCCAGTGAACTTGGGCACCTGCAGACAAGGTGGCATTTTGTGGAAATGAGTTACCCCGCTGCTCCCAGCTGTTTCCCACTCGCACCAAGCTTACTTGATGATCAGAAATTGCAACGAGTGTTCGCTCTGAAAATGGTTGCCAACTCGTTCCGCTCGCAACTTTACCGCTGTCATGGCCAAGAAAATAAAATATGAACATAAGAATAAGCACTAAATAAATTAGCACGTTATTCCAACCTCGTTTACTTAACGTAAAGCCGAGAATAGTTCGATAATCGCTTTCTTCTACGGTTTTTTTTCTCATTGCCCTTTGCTCTTTAAATGATTAAATAGATATTCAGCACAGCATTTAATGCCTATAGTAATGATTCGTTAAGTTGTTTAAGGAGTTATAAATTTTGTGACCCGCCCATGTTTAACCGATATCAATTTCATGTGCGATACCCTCGCTAAACAAGGCTATGTCATCATACCCGACTTCCTTGAACAAGCGGAAGCCAACCTATTATACAATTATGCGCAAAGCCTACCGCAAAGCCAGTGGCACTTAGCCGGCATTGGCCGTGAACAACGACATACGGTAAATACCCACGTTCGAAGCGACGAAATTCATTGGTTAAGCTTAGAACAACCACTTGAAGCTATATGGCTTGAACGTATGGACCAACTGCGCCTAGAGCTTAACCACAGCTTGTTTTTGGGGTTATTCGACTATGAGTGCCACTTAGCCCGTTATCAGCCAGGAAGTCGCTACCAGAAGCATTTAGACGCCTTTAAAGGCCGTGGCAACCGCGTGCTATCGACGGTTTGCTACCTTAACCCTAATTGGAACAGCACCGACGGCGGTGAGTTGATCATTTACGGTGACGCAGAACAAGTGCTTGAGCGTGTGTTACCGACACAGTCAACGTTCGTCGTTTTTCTTAGTGATGTGTTTGTGCATGAAGTGAAAGAAGCCCACCGCACCCGATTTAGTATTACGGGATGGTTTCGTCATAATGCAAGTTTAGCCAACCGCGTCGACCCGCCCGCCTAATTATGTATTGTTACGGAAGCGTGCGATGAGCGCCAAGGCCCAAACCAAATAATAAAATGCTAAACAAAGCACCAGCAGCGTGAGTGCCGCTAATGAAACGCCCATAGCAAAGCGCACACCACAGGTGTCGAGTATTAAAATCACCATGTTCAGTAACATAGATGCGAATAAGAAGAAGGTTAGCCTTGGTGAGCGAACTGTAGTGCCCGTTGCTACCCCAGAAGCCAAAAGCACCAACAAAATGTGATAACCGTGCTGATAAATACCTTGGCCAGTAAATAAATGCCAAAGAAATGGCGGCATATATGAAAGCATCACTAAAATATAGAAGGTGCGTAAGCGGCGTTCAGGCGAGAGTAATAAATTCATAGGGTATGAGCAGAGATAAAAAACCCGGCAGAAGCCGGGTTTTAATTATTTCATTCTTGCTTCTGTGAAAAGCACATGCTTACGAACTACTGGATCAAATTTCTTGATCTCAAATTTTTCTGGCATGTTACGTTTGTTTTTATCTGTGGTGTAGAAATATCCTGTACCAGCAGAAGAAATCAGACGAATTTTATCGCGCATCGTTGTTCTCCTTTGTTATAGCCGGATTAAACCCGGATACCTTTGGCACGCAGGTCGGCAAGAACAGTATCAATACCGTTTTTGTCGATGATACGCATACCTTTCGTTGAAATACGCAGTTTCACCCAACGCTTCTCGCTTTCTACCCAGAAACGGTGTGATTGCAGATTTGGCAGGAATCGACGGCGGGTCGCATTTCTTGCGTGTGAACGGTTGTTACCAACCATTGGCCGCTTTCCTGTTACTTCACATACTCGAGACATTATCTATTTACTCCGAAATTGCTTGCAGCTCGCCTGATAG
>Ga0079223_10002130_pt1 | contig 12156 bp, 10 predicted proteins | sample Stecom2011_FD_75072 | JGI IMG/M metagenome (GOLD analysis project Ga0079223, IMG submission 75072) | Agricultural soil microbial communities from Utah to study Nitrogen management - Steer compost 2011 | ecosystem: Environmental > Terrestrial > Soil > Agricultural land | place: USA: Utah...
CGGCGAACCGCTTGGTAACGCCTCGCAAGCTTATAGTCGGCATTTCAACCTCCCAACCCTTTCGCCAGGTCGGTCTTGAGTAGTCGGCGACTGAGGATGGTGCTCAGGATGACTATCACCACGAGCAGAAGCACCATGGCATTGGTGTAGGGGTACCAGCCACGGTCCGTGTAGCGCAGGGTGATGGTGGTGGCCAGTTGTGTGCCCGGCGTCACCAGAAGGATCAGCAGCGAGAGCTCGCGCGTGACCGAGATGAACGGTAGCAGCATGCCCGAGAAGTAGGTGGACTTCTGGATGGGGAACAGTATGCGCCTGAGCCGCGTGAACCAGCTGGCGCCGGCCATGAGGCCGGCCTCCTCGAGTTCCGGTCCGACCTGCAGCATGGCCGAGGTGCCCGCCTTGGCGGCGTAGGGCAGGTAGCTCACCACGCAGACTATGACCAGCAGCGCGAAAATGCCGTAGAGCGCCGGGATGGGCCCGCGCGGCACGGCGAAGAGCGCCAGGAAGATGGAACCGAGCGCGATGCTGGGCATGAGGTAGGGCAGGAAGGCCATCTGGTCGAGGAGCTTCGAGACGAACGTGCCGCGCAGCCGGACCACGGTGTAACCGATGAGCATGCCAAGCACGCCGCAGATGACCGCCACGACGAGGGCGAGCCTCATGGTGTTGCCCAGAGCGCGCATGAGCTGCGGGTTGCGTAGTATGCCCGGTTCGCCGGTACCGAGCCCCAGGGTGTAACTGGCCTCGCCTATCCAGTAGTGGAGGCTCAGGTTGTCCCAGCTGTAGGTGCCGGGCCTGAGCATGAGGGTGTCCACGGCCAGCGCCACGATCGGCACCACCGTCACGGCCGCCATGAAGAGGATGACCAGCGAGGCAAGGGGCCAGCGCCACTTGCCCAACTTAACGAGGTTGGCGCGGGCGCCTTTGCCGGAGACCGTGACGAACGAGCGACGCGCCCCTAGGAAGCGGTGGTTCATGTACAGCACCAGCACGCCGAAGGCGATCATGGCCAGCGCCGCGATGTAGCCGATGCCGGGCCGCTGTCCGATGAGGTTCCCGTAGAGCGCGGTGGAGAGGACGAACTCACGCACCGGGCCGCCCAGGAAGGCCGGGGTACCGAAGGTGCCTAGCCCCTTGGAGAAGGTGAGCAGGAATGTGCTGAAGATAGCGGGTAGCACGAGCGGGAACACGATGCGTCTGAGCACCGTGAATCGCCGGGCGCCCAGCAGCTCGGCGGACTCCTCCAGTTGCGCGTCCAGGTTGCGGAGCGCGCCGCCTATGAGCATGAAGCCGAACGGGAAGTAGTGCAGCGCCAGGGTGATGGTTATGGGGAAGAGCCCGTAGGCGAACCAGTCGGGCGTGGCCACGCCCGTCAGCGCCTGGAATATTCCCTGCTGGCCGCCGATCCGCTGGTTCTTGAAGATAGTGATCCACGCCAGCGCGAGGGTCCACGACGGCATGATGTAGGGGATGATGGCAGCGTTGGAGATGAAGCCCTTGAGCGGCAGGTTGGAGCGCACCACCAGCCACGCCAGCCCGCCGCCGATGCCGAGCGCCAGGAGCGACATGCTGAAGGCGACGATGAGGGTGTTGATGAGCGGGCGGTAGAAGAAGGCGAACGAGTCGCGCCCCACGAAGGTGCGCTCCCAGTGCGCGGTGGTGAAGTCGCCCGGCATGGAGCCCGGTATCTGGAAGCGCTCCAGCGGGTGTACTACGAACGTCTCCTGCACCAGCACGATGAGGGGCACGACCACCAGGTATGCCAGCACCGCCAGGAAGACGATGGCCAGGATCACCTGCGGTGTGATCTGTAGCCTCACGCGGTTGAAGAGTCGCCTGACGGGGGAAACGGTCATCTAGCTTCGTACCTCTTCGGCGCGGCGGCGCCGAATGGGCGCCGCCGCGGAGTTGCGTTCATGACTTCGGGTGGAACCTACCGGCATCAGCGCTGGACGTACCTCTGCCAGGTGTCGAGCACCTGACCGCGGTTCATGAGCGCGAAGTCGATGTCGTAGCCCCACAGTCGCTCCTCCCACCAGGTCCACGGCATGTCGCCCTCGAAGGGGATCTGGTCGGGGTTGGGAGTGTACACGCCGGGCGAGTCGGCCCACGGCTCGAAGCCTTCGATGGTGGTGAGGTACTCGATGAACATCTTGGCGGCGTTGACGTTCTGCGCGGTCGACGAGAGCTGCACCACGATCGGGTAGTAGTAGCCGAGGCTGGGGGTGATGCTGCGGCTGTCGGCCAGCGCCAGGTCGAGGTTGGGGATGTCGCGGTGCTTGGAGTACACGTAGAACATGCCGAAGGGCGGGTCGTCCTGACCGCGGGTGCCCACCGCTTCTGCGATGCGCGTGTCACTGGTCATGATGATGGGGTCGTTCTGCAGGAAACGCTTGATCCACTCGAGGCCGGCGTTCTCCTCGGTCATCTCCAGCGGTTCGCCGTACAGGGCCTCGTACTCGGCGGCCAGCTCGTCCGCGCGGCGGATGAACTCGGTGAGGGCGTTCTGGTGCTCACCCGTGATGGCCACGTCGCGGATCATGACCTTGCCGCGGAACTCCGGGCGCGTTAGGTCCCACACGCTGCGGAACGGGTCCTCGTCGTACACCTCGGTGTTGTAACCGAAGACTCGGTTGATGTAGCCCAGCACCAGCGGGTCCTGGTGCCGCTCGGCGAACTTGGCCTGGGCGGTGGGCGGCACGTAGTTCACGAAGTAGCCGGTGTTGCTCAGCAGTTCCTTCGCGGCGGGCCAGTCCTCCAGCACGATGACGTCCACGTTGTTCACGCCCGCGCGCGACTCCTGGTACGAGCGCTCGATCATCTCCTGCTCGCCCAGGCGCACCACGTCCACCTGGATACCTGTCAGCTCCTGGAAGCGCTCGCCGGCGGTGACGGTGCGGCTGGTGACGGTGTAGACCGTGAGCTTGCCCTCCGCCTGCGCGGCGGCTTCCACGGCTGCCCAGTCGTCCTGCGCAACGGCCACGCCGGCGAGGAGCAGTAGGAGGCCGATGACCAGCCTTCCGAACTTGACGGGCGAGGGGGTTCCAGTTGGCCGGGGGGTCTGCATGCTGCACTCCTTCGTGTCCACCCCTACGGCCCGGACCGGAGCGGTCCGTTACCCATGGGGGAACTCACGTGGCTGCCGGCTGAGCCGAGCAGGGGCTGGGGTTGCGAGCGTGGCTAGCCGCGCCCGGGCTTATAGCGGGCTGCTACCACTGCTCCTGCTTGTTGATGCCTGGCATGCTATCACCAGGCGATCCCCAAATGCGCAGGATCTTGCTCGAATCCTGCGCATTTGCGCAACTCTTGCGCGGCCGCTGGCACCCAGTGGTCGCCCCGGCCACCCGTGACCTCGGTTGTGGCTGGTCCTACTGCCCCATGATCAGCGCGAACATCAGCGGCGCCACGATGGTGGCGTCGGACTCGATCATGTACTTGGGCGTGTCGATGCCCAGCTTGCCCCAGGTGATCTTCTCGTTGGGCACCGCGCCCGAGTAGCTCCCGTAGCTGGTGGTGGAGTCGCTTATCTGGCAGAAGTAGCCCCAGAGGGGAGTGGGCCGCTGCATGTCCTGCTCCAGCATGGGCACGACGCAGATGGGGAAGTCGCCGGCGATGCCGCCGCCGATCTGGAAGAAGCCGACGGAGCGCTCGGCCGCCATCTCCGTGTACCAGTCCGCCAGGAACATCATGTACTCGATGCCGGTGCGCACCGTGTGCACGTTCTTGACCTCGCCCGCGAGGTTGGCAGCGGCGTACATGTTGCCGCTGGTGGAGTCCTCCCAGCCGGGCACGATGATGGGCAGGTTCTTCTCGGCGGCAGCCAGCAGCCAGGAGTCCTTGGGGTCTATCTGGTAGTACTCCTCCAGGCGGCCGCTGTTCAGGATGCGGTAGATGATCTCGTGCGGGAAGTAGCGCTCGCCGGCGACGTCGGCGCGCTTCCACTCGTCCAGTAGGGCCGCTTCCAGTCGGCGCATGGCCTCGCCCTCGGGGATGCACGTGTCGGTCACGCGGTTCATGTGCCTATCGAGCAGCGCCTGCTCGTCCTCCGGCGTGAGGTCGCGCCAGTGGGGCACGCGCTCGTAGAAGTCGTGGGCTATGAGGTTGAAGACGTCCTCCTCCAAGTTGGCGCCGGTGCAGGTGATGATCTGCACTTTGTCCTGCCGGATCATCTCCGCCAGGGATAGGCCCAGCTCGGCCGTGCTCATGGCGCCGGCCAGGGTGATCATCATGGCGCCGCCCGCGTCCAGATGCGCCCTGTAGCCGTCGGCCGCGTCCACTAGGGCCGCGGCGTTGAAATGCCTGAAGTGATGCCTGACGAAGTTGCTTACCGGTCCAAGGTTGCCGTTTACGTTGACGCTGGCCTCGCTCATGTGGGTGCTCCTTACGTCCATACTACGTTCGGTGGGGGTTCCACGCCCGGTGACTCATCCGGAAGGATGACGCGCCCCGTACATGCGGGCGCTAACATGAGCCCGATGTTAGTAGCTACCGACCTTCGCAAGGCCTACAACGGCACCGTAGCCGTGGACGACGTGAGCCTGCGGCTCGGGCGCGGGGAGTCCGTGGGGCTACTCGGACCGAACGGCGCCGGCAAGTCCACCACCATAGCCATGCTCTCCACGCTGGTGAAGCCGGACGCCGGCCGGGTGGAGTACGCGGGCGAGGACGTGAACAGTAACCCGGAGCCGGTGCGGCGCGCCCTGGGGGTGGTGCCGCAGGAGATAGCGCTCTACCCCGAGTTGAGCGCACAGGAGAACCTCGAGTTCTTCGGCGGGCTGTACGGCCTGCGCGGCGCGGCGCTGAAAGACGCTATCGACGACGCCCTCGAGCTGGTGGGCCTCACCGAGCGGCGCCGCGACCAGATCAAGAAGTACTCGGGCGGCATGAAACGACGCATCAACATCGCCGCCGCACTGCTGCACGACCCGAAGATCGTCATCATGGACGAACCCACGGTGGGCATCGACCCGCAGTCGCGCAACCATATCCTCGACACCGTCAGGCGCCTCAACGTGGAACGGGGCCTGACCGTGCTCTACACCTCGCACTACATGGAAGAGGTGGAGCAGCTGTGCGACCGGGTGTACGTCATGGACCACGGCAAGGTCATCGCCGAGGGCAGCCTCAAGGACGTGCGCGCGCTGGCCGGTGACGAGGGCACCGTGCTACTGCAGGCCGACCGCTACCCCGACGACCTGCTGGAGGCGCTGCGCAAGCTGCGCGGCGCGGGCCAGGTGGCCCTACTGGACGACGGCGTGCGGCTGACCCGCAGTGGCGAGCTGGCGCTGATGGAGGTCATGCACGCCGCCGAAGCAGCGGGCGTCACCGTCACCAACCTGAGCGTCAGCACCACCAGCTTGGAGGACGTGTTCCTGCACCTGACGGGTCGGAAGCTCCGCGACTGATGGCGGGAGGACCTGCTGAACCTAGCGCAGCCCGCAGCTTCCCGCTGCTGGCGTTCCTGCGCAAGGACCTCCTCATACAGTTGCGCGATCTGAAGGAGCTGGCGCTGATACTCCTCATGCCGATGATCCTCATCGGCATACTGGGTCTGGCACTGGGGCAGTTCATCGCCGGCGGGCCGGTGCAGCTGGACATAGAGGTGGCTCTGGTGCAGGCCGACGACCCGGCGGCCGGCCGCGCGGAGTTCACGCGGCGCCTAGCGCAAGCCGAGATGCCGTTGCCGCAGCGCGTGGCCTTGGCCGCCGCCGCCCTAGGCATCGAGCCACGGGAGATGGTCGACGCCCTCCTGAATAGTCCGGAACTGGCCGAGCTGATGACCATCCACGAGCTGCCTGCCGACGAGGCGCACACGAAGCTGGCGGCCGACGAGGTGCAGGCCGTCATCACCGTGCCCGCCGGTTTCACGGCCGACACCCTCTCGGGCATGCTCCTCGCCGAAGGCGGTGGGCAGCTGGCGGTGGGCCTCTCCGAGGCCTCACCTCTACGGGCAGGGATAGTCAACGACATCGTCACCGCTTTCGCGCGCGAGGTCAGCTTCCAGAGCGCCTTGAGTCAGGAGCTGCTCGGACCGCCCGCAGTGCCCGTAAGCACGACGGGCACGGTGGAGGAGGTGGCGGTGGGCCGTAGCGTGTCGTCCGTGGCGTTCTACACCTTCGGCATGGCCACTATGTTCGCTCTGTTCGTGGCCGGCAGCATCTCGGGCCGCGCCTACCTGGAGCGCGCCCACTTCACGTTCGAGCGCGTGCTCATGAGCGGCGCCAAGCCTCTGGCTTTCCTCCTCAGCAAGACGCTGGCTGGCGCCGTCATCGCCTTCTTCCAGGTGATGACCCTGTTCGTGGCCGCCACGCTGTTGCTCGGCGCCTTCCGCGGTCAGCCGGCCGAGTTCTGGTTCGGTTCCGCCGGCATAGCGGCCGCGTTGGCGCTGGCCGTCGGTGCTCTTGGCGCGCTCGTCACCTCAATCAACTTCCGCAGCAACAACCAGGCCATGAGCAACGTCTTCAACTCGGTGGTGGTGACGCTGCTGGCGGTGCTGGGCGGATCGTTCTTCCCCGTGGAGGACTCCGGTTCGCTGCTGGGCATCATCGGCGGCTTCACGCCCAACGGTGCGGCACTGAACGGCTTCCTGGACGCGGCCAAGGGCTTCGGCCCGCCAGCCTACGGGCCGGACATGGTGCGCATGCTGGTGGGCGGCGCCGTGCTGCTGGCGGTGGCCGTAGCGCTCTTCCCGCGCAAGGCGGACGCCTGATGCTGCCCATACTGCTCACGCAGTTCCGCCAGACCTTGCGGGTGCCCTGGACGTTCCTCGCCATGATCGTCATGAGCGTGGTCATGGCGCTGGTGTTCGGCGTGCAGGCCACCAGCTCACTCAACGTGCCCGTGGTGGCGGAGGCTGGCATGGCGCCCGCCGCGGCCGCCGACTGGGTGGAGCGCCTGAACGCCTCCAGTAGCTTCGAGTTCCAGCTGGTGGCGGACGGGGAGGAGATCCTCCGGCGCATCGAGTCGAACCGCTCCGGCATGCTGCTGCGCGTGGGCGATGAGTCCTGGCACCTCTACGTTCCGCCGGGCGACGAGAGCACCCCAGCCCTCTCCAGCTGGGTCAGCAGCGTCTACCGCGAGGAGCTGGCGCTGCGCGCCGCGGCTTCCGCGGGAACGGCGACCGGGGATCCGGCGGACGGCGCCGCGCTGGACGAGCTGCGCGCGGCCGTGAACGCTCGGTTGCAGCAGCCCGCGCTGAGCGTGACCAGCACGCAGGTGGAGTCGGCCGAGGAGTTCGCCTACGACCCGCGAACACAGGGCATGTTCGGCATGGGCCTCTTCTTCGTGACCTTCACGCTGCTGTTCGGGGTGAACATGATCCTGGAGGAGCGACGCATGGGCATCTGGGACCGGGTCATCGTCTCCCCCGCCAGCAAGGCCAGCATGTTCGGCGGCCACTTCGTTTACACCTTCCTCACGGGCATGGTGCAGCTGCTGATCGTGTTCACGGTCTTCCGCCTGGGCTTCGGCGTGGACACCGGTCCCAACTGGGGCGCGGCGCTGCTGGTGGCCATGGCCTACTGCGCCGCCATCACCGCCCTCGGCATGCTGCTGGCGGGCCTGGTGAACAACGCGCAACAGATGAACGTGGTCATCCCCATCGTGGCCGTCTCCATGGCCATGATCGGCGGGGCGTACTGGCCCATCGAGATCGTCAGCAACCGCGTGCTGCTCGGACTCTCCCAGGCGCTCCCGATGCGTCACGCCATGGACGCCTTCAAGGGCCTCGCCTATCACGCCTGGGGTTTGCCGGAGGTGACAGTACACCTTGGGTTCATGGCGGCGTTCGCGCTCGTCTGCGCGGCGGTGGGCATCTGGCTGGTGGACCGGCGCGCCAGCTAGCGACGTCGACCTAGCGTCAGCGTTCTCGGTTGGAGCGCACCACCAGAACCACTGCCGCCACCACCACCGCCATGCCGACGAGCCCCGGCAGACCCACGCGCTCGCCCGCGAAGATCACTCCCAGGAGCACCGCCACCACCGGGTTCACGTAGGCGTACGACGTGAGCAGCGCGGGCCTCACCCGCGCGTTCAGCAGGTAGACGTAAGCGCTGAAGCCGATGAGCGAACCGAACACGACCAGGTAGCCGAGCGCCAGCAGCGAACTGAGGGTGGGTGGGCCGCTGACCGTCTCACCCCGGAGCAGGCCCAGCGGCAGGAACAACACTCCGGCGGCTAGCATCTGCACGGCGGAGCCCAGGCCGCCCGGCACCTGCGGCAGCCGACGGCTCAGCGCGGAGCCCAACGCCCACGAGAACGGCGCCAAGAGGAGGAGCCCCGCCGCCAGCGGGTTGCTGCGCAGGTCCGTTTCCAGGTTGATGAGCAGCACGCCAGCCAGCCCGATGATCATGCCCAGGTACTCACCTCGGCCGGCGCGCTCCGCACCGAACGACAGCAGCAGGGCCAGCCACAACGGCATGGTGGCCACCATCACCGCGGCCAGGCCCGACGGCGCACCGAACGATTGAGCCAGGCCCACGGTGCCCATGCCGCCCACCAGCAGCAGCACCCCCACCGCCGCGGAGCCCAGCACCTGAGGCGGGGTCGGCCGCGGCTGCCCGCGCCAGGCCATGAAGGCGTACATGATCGAGCCCGCCAGAACGAAGCGCACGGAGAGCATGAGGTACGGCGGTAGGTCCTCCACCGCGAACCTGATGGCCAGATAGGTAGAGCCCCAGATGACGTAGAGGATCAGGAGCGCGAGGGCCACGTCGAACGTGAAGGGCCCTACCTTGCTGTTGCGGAGCGCCCTCAGACGTGACACCAGAGGATTGTAAGTCGCGGGCGAGCGGGAAGGGACGGCCCGGCGGCCCGCCGGCCCGGACCCGTTGCGACACGCGTACCGCGGAACCCGGCGGTAACGCGGACAATCACCTATGGAACCCGTCACCGACCTCCCTGGCCGCCCGACCTCACTCTGGCAAGCCACCGTGCAGGAGAGCGACTACCCCAGGTTGCTGGGGCACGTGGCCGTGGACGTTGCGGTCATCGGCGGCGGCCTGGCCGGCGTCTGCATCGCCACCTACCTCAAGGAGGCAGGCAAGAGCGTGGCTCTGCTGGAGGCGCGGCGCATCGGCCAGGGGGTCACCGGCAACACCACCGCCAAGATCACCGCGCTGCACGGCCTGGTCTACGACAAGCTGATCAACAACTTCGGTGAGGACGGGGCCCGCACCTACGCGGATGCCAACAAGAGCGCCCTGGCCGAGATCCGGCGGCGGGTAGGCGACTACGGCATCGACTGCGACCTCCGCACCACCACCGCCTACACCTACACGGAGGACCCCGACGAGGAAGATGCGTTCCACGCCGAAGTGGAGGCCGGCCGCAAGGTGGGCCTGGCGATCAAGGCCACCAACGACACGCCGCTCCCCTTCCATGTGGCCGCGGCCGTCAAGTTGGAGGGCCAGGCGCAGTTCCATCCCCTCAATTACCTGCTGGCGCTGGCCCGCCGGCTGCCGGGCGACGGCAGCCACGTCTTCGAGCGCACGCGGGTGCTCTCGTACGAGCCCGGCGAGCCGTGCACGGTCACGGTGGATGGTGGCCAGGTCACCGCCACCGACGTGGTCATAGCCACCAACTTCCCCATCGGCGACAAGGCCCTCTACTCCTTCCGGATGAAGCCCATGCGCTCGTACGTGCTCAGCATGCTGGTGCCCCAAGGCATGTACGGCGGCCTGGAGAGCAGCATGCTGCTCGGCACCTCCCCCGGCCACTCGGTGAGGACCCAACCCGCAGAGGGCGGCACGGCGCTGCTGCTAGGCGGCGAGGGGCACGTGACCGGCGAGGGCGGCGACACCTCCGAACGCTACCGGCGGCTGGAGAGCTGGGCCCGGGCGCGGTTCGGCGAGCACCCGGTGGAGTACCGCTGGTCCGCGCACGACAACCAGACGCTGGACGGCGCGCCCTACATCGGCCGGGCGGGACCAGGCATGGAGCACCTGTTCGTGGCCACCGGCTTCGACGGCTGGGGCATGACCCACAGCACCGTCTCGGCCATGCTGCTGCGCGAGCTGATCCTGGGGCGACCCAACGGCTGGAGCGACCTCTACTCGCCCACCCGCATCAACGTGCACGGCCTGAGCGACCTGGTGGAGACGGGAGTGAGGAGCGCCAAGCACCTGGTCATGGACAGGCTGACGACGGGCGGCGACGATAGCCCGGCGCCGGGCGGCGGAGCCGTGGTGCGCGAAGGCGGCAGGATGGTGGCTCTGTACAGGGACGAGAACGGCGTGCTGACGCGCCACTCCGCCGTCTGTACGCACATGGGCTGCGTGGTGAGCTGGAACGACGCGGAGCGCAGCTGGGACTGCGGCTGCCACGGGTCGCGCTTCGCCACCAGCGGCGAGGTGATCCAGGGACCCGCCATAGAGCCCCTCGAGCCGCTCGGCCCGGAAAGCGCCTGATAACCTGACCGGATGCCAACCGTACCTGGACAGACCGAGGGGTTCGCAGCCCGCCACGCCTTCGACACACGGGTGGGCGCCTACTGCGTGGTGATCGAGGAAGGCAAGCTCCTGCTGACGCACCTCGCTTCGCACCTCTTCGAGATGGACGAGTGGACGTTACCCGGCGGCGGCCTCGAGCCGTACGAGACGCCCGAGCAGGCCGCCGTGCGGGAGTTGGAGGAGGAGACGGGCCTCGCCGTCGAGCTTACGGAGCTGCTGGCGGTGGACAGCTTCACCGTGGCGCCCGCCAAGCGCATCGTCGAGGCCGACAGGCAGCGGGCGCTGCTCTCGCTCAGGATCATCTACAGCGCCAGGCGCACGGGTGGCACGCTGCGGCCCGAGGTCGACGGCACCACGGACGAAGCAGCCTGGATCCCTCTCGAGGAGGTACCCAGGCTGAGCCGCGTGGAACTGGTGGACGTGGCGCTACGGGCCCTGAACGGCAGGCGCTCCGCCCGGTAGCGCGCAGCGGGAGCGGCCCCTCGGGCCGCGCGAACTAGATCAGGCCTGCTGGCGCGCCTTCTGCAGCCGCTCCTCCGCCATCATCACGGCCGCGGCGTCGGTCGAGATGCCGCGCTCGTCGGCCAGCGCCAGGGCGCGGGCCACCTTGTTACCGATGTCGGCCACCTGAGCGTAGGCGCGCTCCCGGTCGTAGCCGCCGGGCTGCAGCTCGTCGGCCACGTTGATCACGCCACCGCCGTTGATGATGAAGTCGGGGGCGTAGACGATGCCGCGCTCCTTGAGGGCGTCGCCGTGCCGGGCTTCGGCCAGCTGGTTGTTGGCGGAGCCGGCCACCACCTTGGCGGCCAGGCGCGGCACGGTGTCGTCGTTGATGACGGCACCCAAGGCGCAGGGCGCGAACACATCGCACTCCACGTCGAAGATCTCGTCGCTGGTCACGGCGCGCGCACCCAGTTGGTCGACAGCCTGATCGATGCGCTTCTGGGCGATGTCGGCCACGACGAGCTCGGCGCCGTCGGCGCGGAGGCGCTCGGCCAGGCTCATGCCCACGGCGCCCAAGCCCTGCACGGCCACGCGGCGGCCCTTCAGGTCGTCGCTGCCGAAGGCGTGCTTCAGCGCGGCCTTGAGCCCGCTGTACACGCCGAAGGCGGTGGCGGGCGATGGGTCGCCGCTGGTCTTGGGCAGGCCGGCCACCCACTGCGTCTGACGCCTGATGGCCACCATGTCCTCGGGTGCGGTGCCCACGTCCTGGGCCGTGATGTAGCGCCCCGCCAGCCGGTCGACGGCCCGACCGAACGCTTCGAACAGGGCCGGCGTCTTGTCCACGGTGGAGTCGGCGATGATGACCGACTTGCCCCCGCCCAGGTTGAGCCCCATGGCGGAGTTCTTGTAGGTCATGGCGCGGCTGAGGCGCAGCACGTCGTTCAGCGCCGCAGCCTCGTTCTCGTAGGGCCACACGCGGCAGCCCCCCAGTGCGGGTCCGAGGACCGTGCTGTGGATGGCGACTATGGCCTTCAGGCCGGTCTCCTCGTCCTGGAAGAAGGTGACCTGTTCATGACCTGCAGCTTGCATGTTCTCAAGAGTGTTGATGGCGACTGCCTCCGTTTCAGGCGGCCGAGCCTACGTGGTTGGCCGTTCTTACCCTAGGGTAAGCCGGACGAAGCGGTCGTGGTGGGGAAGCGCATACCGTCGCGCGCTGTGTACCGCCGCCGGAAGCGGGACGCGACCCCGCCGCCCCGACCTGCAG
>Ga0079223_10002131_pt1 | contig 12154 bp, 13 predicted proteins | sample Stecom2011_FD_75072 | JGI IMG/M metagenome (GOLD analysis project Ga0079223, IMG submission 75072) | Agricultural soil microbial communities from Utah to study Nitrogen management - Steer compost 2011 | ecosystem: Environmental > Terrestrial > Soil > Agricultural land | place: USA: Utah...
AGGCTTGTGCCACTCGATGCGGCGGAGGTTGTGGACAACGTTGCCGCTGGACAGGATCATCACGCCCCGGCTGCGCAAAGCATCGAGTCGCGCGCCCAATTCCAGGTGATACTCGGGCGGCTTGAGGGCGTTGATCGAGAGCTGCACCACGGGAACGTCGGCCTGGGGGAAAAGGTGAGCCAGCACGCTCCAGGTCCCGTGGTCCAGGCCCCACTGATCCCGGTCCGCCCCAACCCAGGTGGGCTTCGCGACTTCGGCGACCTCCCCGGCCAGCTCCGGCAGGCCTGGCGCAGGATACTGGAAGGCGAAGAGTTCGTCAGGAAAGCCATAGAAGTCATGGATGGTCCGCGGATGCGCCATAGCGGTCACGGCCGTCGATCCAATGAACCAATGTGCGGAGACCACCAGCAACGCCCGCGGCCGCGGCAAGGCCTTCCCCAGGCGCCGCCACGCTCGGGTGTAGCCATTGTCCTCCAGGGTGTTCATGGGGCTGCCGTGCCCGATGAAGAGGGCGGGCATGAGGGAGGTCATTCTGCACTCCATTACTTTCGGTGCCTGGTCAGGCACAGGATAGACCGGCGCCGCTCGTCATGCGAAGGCCGTTGCTGTGGCAGTCCACAATCACTGAAGTTCTTCTCTCAGCAGAGATCAGCGGCTACCCTTCTTACGATGAAGCGAAGATCCGGCGGCTTTTCAAGCCTTCTCCTCTTTCTTGTACTGGTCGTCGGCGGTGGCCTGGTCATCGGAACGCTGACCGCGCCCGATGCCTGGTACAGGGCGCTTAACAAACCGACCTTCAATCCCCCAGGCTGGGTTTTCGGCCCGGTCTGGACCGTTCTTTACGTCCTGATCGCCGTGGCGGGTTGGCGCCTGTGGCGGCGAAACCGGATCGGCTCTGGTTTAAAGGACGGCAGTCTCTCAATGCGGCTCTGGTGGCTCCAACTGGCCCTCAACTTCGGCTGGTCGCCGCTTTTCTTCTCGGCACATCTCCTCGGGCTCGCGTTCCTGGTGGTGGCTCTGCTCCTGCTCGCCATCATCGCCTTCATCGTGACAACCTGGCGCCAGGATCGCATCGCCTCTTTCCTCTTCATGCCTTACGCGGCCTGGGTGGCTTTTGCCACTGCACTGAACGGCGCGATCTGGCTCCTGAACTGAAGAGAAGCCATGGCGCGCCGCCTCGTTATCGTGAACGACCGGATGCAGCAGGACTATCGCTACGAATTGACCGCGCCGACCGGTCGCGCCTTCGACCCAGATTTCCACCCTGAGCTTAGCCCCAGGGAGATGCTCGAACTCGGTGTCTTCTGCGGGAAGTATCTGACCGACTGTCAGCAGGAATTTCCCGCCGGCTGGTTCAAGAAAGCCAAGCTGTCAGCGACCGGCCGGGACTGCTCTCTGAACTACTACGGTGTCGATGCCAGCCAACCGCTATCGGTCTGGCGTAACAACGGTTGGCTGCATCCGGACGATCCTCGCGGCTGGTTTCAATGGTACTGCCGCTACTACATGGGTCGTCGCCTGCCTGAGGAGGATGCGCGCCAGATCGGGCGCTGGAGAGCCATGCGGCGCCACGTGGCACAAGTAGCAAGGAACTGCGAACCAGGCGACCCTAGTTGCCGGCCCCGCCAACGACAGGCGCTGCTTCACTGGGCCTATGATAGCCGAAACATTTAATGGGAAATAACCGCCGGCCCGTCATTCTTCTTGGCAAATCCACCTAACCTATTGAAATAAAACAAATCATGACAATATGTAATTCCGTACAGGTGTAATCCAACACGGAGATGCATGATTGTCCAGTAAAAGGCCGGAACAAAAAGAAAGCAGACTTGAGCGTACCGACAGAATTGCGCGAGAACTTATTCAGGCTGAGAGGGCCGCGGAAGCGCGGAAGACTGCGCGCCTGCGGGAGATGCGCCTGAAAGTGGAAGAGCGCGCCGTCTAGTACGTTTAGCTCTGATCGGGAACTTCCGGGTTCCCGATCGAGACTTTGGTAATCCAGCCTCTAACACCTTCCTGCCTTGCCTCTGCCCATCCGGGGCTTCAAAATTCCTCATTAGATTCCCTCCGCCGCAACGAAGAGCGCGCATGACTTTGGGTGCCGCACGCTGGCAAATCCTATGCCTGATTCTGAGCGGCGTCGTACTTGCCGCCTGCAGCACGCAGCAGCCGGCAAAGCTGTCCGGAATCATCATCGTAGACGATGAATCAGCTGTCGATCCGACCTACCTGCCAGAGCAGAAAACCATCGCCTACTACATTCGAAAGCTGCCGGATCGCGATTATGTCCAGTCCTATGGCGGAGAAGAACATCCGCGTTTCTGGTACAGCGCTGCCGAAGCCCTCGGCGCGATCGGCAAGCCTGCCGTACCTGCCCTGATCGAGCGGCTGGACACGACGGACTCCTATGAGCTCATGCTTGTGGTCTATGCCCTGATGCTCGCTTCACAGGACCCTGAGTTGCTGGCAACGACGAACGGAAACTACCTTCGTCTCGACACCGTCCTGATAGACGACACCAACCACGAAAACAGGCGCCGTGCCCGCGATTGGTGGCAGCGCCATTTACATCTCTGGAGCGAGAGCTAGAAACGATTTGGTTCAAGGCGCGACGCAGCCCTCCCTGTTCTGGTAGTAGGTCCGGGAACGAGCAGGCTGCTGAAGCAGACCCTCCAGCGCATCGCCGTCAGCTTTTGACAGGCTTTCTGGATCGACCCCGAGCTCCAGAAGGTGCCCGGCCAACGTTCTGGAGCGGTAGTGCAGCGCCCGTTCCAGTGCAGGCTCCCCATCCAGTTGGGCTGTCCGGATGTCGGCACCATGCCGCATCAGCAAGCGAGCAAAGGCGAGAGTTCGCCGCGCGTCACTCTCAACCATGAAGCCCAGCAGGTCCGTCATGGCGCGCTGGATCTCTGCCGGCAGCATGTCGGGTGGTAGCAAGTTGGGCGGCCGCTGCTCCAAAAGCCAGCTGGCCACCTCCACCGCCGCACCGGAAGCTGCAGCGCGCAGCAGGCTTTCCCGGTCGCCCTGGAAGTTCTTCCGTACCAGGGGTAGAGCGGGCGCTACCGCCATCGCTGCGTCGACCATGAACTTTACCATTTGCAGCCTGTCGAGCCGGGCGGCCGTCCAGAGGGCGTCCATGCGGGTTCGCTGGTCACTGGCTGGCCAAAGCAACGCGAGCATCTCCTGATCCTCTCTGGCAACCGCCACTTCCAGGGCGCCGAGCGACGAGAGGTAGGTGCCCTCGCAGCTGTGCAGGTCTGTCCGCGTATTGTAGAAGGCTGGCGCGTCTCCTCCGTGCGCCGTTAGCTCTACACCCTGAACAAGAAGCATGCCGGCAACCTTGTGCGCTCCGTGCAGAGACGCGAGCATGACGATACGCTGATCGCTGAGAATTTCCCTGCACCTCTTCCCACAGCGGGTCATGCTCTCCTGCAAGGCAACCCTATCGTCCGCCTTGATCGCGTCGATGACGGCAGCCCGCTGACCTGACGCACGTGCTTCCAGAACCTGCTGCGTCCCAAACACCGCCAGACCTGCGAGCAGGGCAACTGCGGGCATAGTCTGAACAGCCAGCACGCGGGCCAGCCAGCGCCGCCGCGTGAGCCGCCAGCAAAGAAGATTGACCAGCCACGAAAGCAGGTTCCCCGCGGCGATGGCCATAAGTCCAAGAGCGAGCCCGAGATTGGCGAAGAACCCCCCACCGTCATTCTGCAGAATCAGTACGCCGCCAAGAAGCAGGCCGACGATCATGCAAATCGCAGAGACGCCCAGGAGCCAGTGGTTGGGAGGCTTTCCTGAAGTATCAGTCATGGGATGATGCTTGGCATCTTCCAGATGTCTTCGTCAAAGGGAAGAGCCCCTTCCATCTGCCACGGGCAAACGAAGGCGTAGCGACCGGGCATAGAAGCGACAAGGTGCCGAGCGGGCGTGCATTCACGAGCAAACTGTGGCTAAGCTGGCGGCCTATCCAGATGTCTTCCTGCCAATCATGGTCCCATGCTGCTCCGTCGCCTCATCCTGCTCTATGCCGGCCTCCTCCTCTTCGGCCTCTCCTCGGCCATGATGGTGCGGTCGGGCCTGGGCCTCGACCCTTGGAACGTCCTGCATCAAGGACTCACCTTTCACCTCCAGCTCAGCTTCGGCACGGTGGTCATAGGGCTAGGAGCCCTCTTGATGCTTCTGTGGATCCCGCTTCGGCAGCGGCCCGGCCTGGGAACGATCAGCAACGTTGTAGTCATTGGACTGGCTGCTGATGCCGCCCTGGCAGTGCTTCCCGCTCCCAACGATCTCTTGCCGAGCAGCCTGATGCTGGTTGCGGCCGTGGTGCTCAACGGCATCGCCAGCGGCATGTACATCGGCGCTGGCTTTGGTCCCGGCCCGCGGGACGGCCTGATGACAGGGCTGGCGGAGCACACCGGCTGGACGATCCGCCGCACTCGCACCGGGATCGAGATCAGCGTGCTGGTGCTCGGCTGGCTGCTCGGCGGCGCGGTCGGCCTAGGCACCCTGCTCTTCGCGCTAGGTATCGGCCCGATCATCCACGTCTGCCTCCCATTCTTCCAGGCGATGGTGGCGCCGAAGGTCAGCGGACGCGCTGGGATCGCCCGATAGCGTCATCGCGGAACATCAGGGGTACCGAGAGCCCGAGGGCCATCGCGGGTCGCCCTGCAACTTGGAAGAGGAACGATATGAACATCGACGCCCGGATCGGCATCATCGGTGGCAACGGCTGGCTGGGAAATGCCATCGCTCACGCACTTGTGAGCAGCGGCACCCTGGAGGCCAGCCGGCTCACGCTCTCTGGCCGCTCTGAACGGCGCGGGACGATGGACATCCCCGGGGCTTACTGGACCCGCGACAACGATGAGTTAGCGGCCCGCTCGGACGTGGTTCTGCTGTCGGTTCGACCGGAAGACTTTTCTGGTGTCGAGATCGACGCCAGCGGCAAGCTGGTCATCTCCGTTATGGCAAGCATCCGGGCAAGAACGATGGCAGAGCGCCTGGGCAGCGACGCTGTCGTGCGCTCGATCCCCAACGCCGCTGCCGCCATCCGACGCTCCTTCACACCCTGGTTCGCCACGCCGGCAGTCACCGCCGAAGGCAAGAAGATCGTGCAGGCTCTCTTCGATGCCTGCGGAGAGGGAGCCGAAACCACCTCGGAGGCCGATATCGACTATTGCGTGGCGATGACGGGCACCGGCGCCGCTTTCCCGGCACTGCTGGCGGAAGCCCTGGTCGCCCATGCGGTCAAACAGGGCCTGACGCCCGAGTTTGCCAGGCGAGCCGCCAAGGGCGTGGTGGCAGAGGCCAGCCAGCTTTTTGCCGGGGACAGAGCCGACCCCGCCGAAATCGTCCGCGAGATGATCAATTACCGCGGTGCCACCGCGGCTGCCCTGCAGACAACGCTGGACCAAGGCTTCAACGAGGCGGTTGCGGCCGGACTGGAAGCGGCGATCGCCCGGGCGGCCGAATTGAGCCCCGAGAAGTAGGCGGCATTCGATTTCGAGACCCGCGCGCGGCTTCCCGTGGTTCTTCGATCCCTGGTGCCCCGAGAGGCGGTGTTCGCTCGACTGCCGGAGGCCGAGCGCGGCTGGCGACGGTTGCCAGACGCCCGGGATCTTGGCATTGATCCGCAAAGGATTCTCGACTTGGCTCCCGCAGCCTCCTCTCATTGATCTGGGGGCCGCTCATGCAAGCAGTCCCCCAGGCAACCAGGAACGACGATGGCAGGAACAGCAGCCTCGAGCGCGACGCGGCGCCCTGCGCACGAGCATCTTCAGCAGGTCGGTATTCCGGCTCTCTTCGTGGTGCTTTGGAGCACCGGCTTTATCGGGGCCCGGCTTGGCCTGCCCCATGCCGGGCCGCTGACCTTTCTGGCCCTGCGCTACGACCTCGTCGCCGCTCTGCTCCTCCTGGTCTCCCTCGCCACCCGAGCCCCTTGGCCAAGGCGCTGGAGCGACGTCGGCCACTACGCCGTTGCGGGACTGCTCGTGCACGCGGTTTACCTTGGCGGTGTCTTCGTCGCCATATCACTCGGCGTCGAGGCCGGTGTCTCCGCTCTCATCGTCGGGATCCAGCCACTGTTGACCGCCGCGCTTGCGGGCCTCTTCCTGAGCGAACGGGTCAATGGGCGCCAATGGATCGGGCTCTGCCTCGGCCTGCTGGGGGTCACGCTCGTCCTGTCTAACAAGCTCGGACAAGGGCCGGGGAGCGCGCTGGGCAGCCTCTCCTGTCTGGTCTCCCTCTTCGCCATCACCCTCGGCACTCTCTATCAGAAGCGCTATTGTACCGGGATGGACCTGCGCACGGGCAGCGTCGTCCAGTTCATCGCCGCCGGTCTCGTCACCGCGCCGCTGGCCTTCCTCTTCGAGGACACCACCATCAACTGGACGGGGGAGTTCCTCTTCGCCCTGCTGTGGCTCGTCTTCGTGCTGTCGCTGGGCGCCGTGACGCTGCTCTACGTGCTCATCCGCCGGGGCGCCGCCGCCCAGTTCGCCAGCCTCTTCTTTTTGGTGCCGCCCTGCACCGCCCTCATCGCCTGGCCGCTGTTCGGGGAGACCCTCGGAGCGACAGCACTGGCTGGGATGGCGGTGACGGCGGTGGGGGTGGCGCTGGCGACGCGGTAGCAGGGAACCTACGATCGGCGCGCGAACAGGCCTCACGCCTCCGCGTGAAGATCGCGGGCAATCGCCGCACCTGCCAGGGCCGCCACCGCAAGCAGCCGCTCTGTTCCATATCCCTCCCGCGCTTTCGCCGACATCCCCGCCATCACCGTGCTCACGAAGTCCGTCACCCGCTCCGCCTCCTTCGGGTGCCGCGCGGCGATGTAGTCGCGGATCATCTCTTCCGCTGCGCGGTGCAAGGCATAAGCAGCCTCCCGCGCTTCCTGGTCGTTGCAGCGCAGGCTCTCCAGCACCAGGCATCCGGCTGCTTCGGCATCCTCGGCGTAGCGGTGGGCGGCCTCTTCAAGCAGCGCCTCCAGCGCCTCCGCTACCGGACGGTCCGAGCTTAGAATCACGTCGAAGGGGATGCCTCGGGTGGTCGTATAGCGATCGAGAACGCGCCTGTAGAGGCCGCCCTTGTTACCGAAGGCAGCGTAAAAGCTGGGCGCCTTGATGCCGAGGCTGTCAGTCACCTCGGCAACGCTGACCGCATCATAGCCGCGCGCGTGGAAGAGATGCTGGGCGCGAGCCACCGCCTCCTCCGGATCGAACTGTCGTGGACGACCGCGACGTCGCGCCTTTTTTGTATCGCTCATTATACAATACCTTGACGAGGGCTATCACCTCATTATGTAGTGATCATTACATTTAATGTGAAGGAGGGCCCGATGGCCAGATTTGATGGTAAGTCCGCACTCGTCCTTGGCGGTAGCCGCGGGATTGGCGCCGCAATCGTGAGGCGTCTGGCAGCAGACGGCGCGAAGGTGGCCTTTACCTACGCCGCGTCGTACGCAGCAGCGGAGGAGCTGGCGGCCGAGACCGACAGCAGGGCCGTCCTGACCGACAGTTCCGATCGTGATGCAGTGATCTCCCGGGTGCGCGAGAGCGGTCCGCTAGACCTTCTGGTGGTGAATGCCGGGATCGGCATCTTTGGAGATGCGCTCGACCTGGATCCGGACGCGATCGACCGCCTTGTCCGGATTAATGTTCAGGCGCCCTATCATGCCGCGGTGGAGGCGGCGCGGCAGATGCCGGAAGGCGGAAGGATCATTGTGATAGGCTCGGTGAATGGCGACCGCATGCCCTTTCCCGGTGGTGCGGCCTATGCCCTCAGCAAATCCGCGCTGCAGGGAATGGCGCGGGGCCTGGCACGGGATCTCGGGCCGCGTGGAATCACCGTTAACGTGGTCCAGCCAGGTCCCATCGATACCGATGCCAATCCAGCCGAGGGGCCAACCAGGGAGCTGATGCACAGCTTCATGGCCATCAAGCGCCATGGACGCCCGGAAGAGGTGGCGGGCCTGGTCGCCTGGCTGGCGGGGCCGGAAGCGAGCTTCGTGACGGGCGCCATGCACACCATCGACGGCGCCTTCGGCGCCTGACCTGCGAGGGAATGCGCTGCCAGGACTGCCGGTCAACAGGACCGCTGGACCTCGGCAGCCTTATCCTATCGCAAGGGTCTTTAGCTTCCCTCTGCGTGTCTCACCGGCTTTCGGGATCCCTGGATGGCCGCATAGACGTAGCCGACAAGCATCGCGATACCTATAACCTCGGCAACAACGGAAATTACTGCGAGCATTGTCCTTCTCCCCTTGTTCTTATGTTCTCTTTTATATGGTCAGAACATCAAGGTAGACCAGTCTAGTCGCCCCGCACCGACCGCTCGAGCCCCGGCAAGGTCGCGATCTGGTCGCAGAGAAAGTCGATAAGCAGGCGAACGCGTGCGAGCTGCCCGCGCTCGGGCAGGATGAGCATGTTGAGCGGCACCGGTGACGGCGTCCAACCAGACAGGATCGGCTCGAGCCGCCCCTCGGCCAGAAGATCCTCCACCAGCCAGCGATGAGCAGCGCCGAGGCCGCGGCCCGCAACCAGTGCCTCGCGCGCAGCCAGCCCGTGATCGACCCGAAGTGTACCATCAAAGGGCACCGCCTGCCACTCTCCCTGGTAGCTCGAAAGCAGCAGCATGTCGCTGCCCGAAATGTTCGACATCCGAATACACTGATGATCGCGCAGCTCCCGCGGCGCCTTTGGCCTGCCCCACCGCGCCAGGTAGGCAGGCGCGGCCACCATCAACCGCTGCGACTGGCCGAGCGCCCGCAACCTCATCGAGCTATCGGTCAGCGGTCCGAGGCGAAGCGCAATGTCGACCCCCTCACCCACCAGATCGATCCGCTCGTCGGTGAGGCTTAGGTCAATGTGAATATCCGGATAGCGATCCTGAAAGGCAAAGATCAGACGCGTGATGTGCAACACGCCGAGCGCGGCGCTGCATGAAACCCGGATCGTGCCGGACGCGGCGCCCCGAGCGCTCAGCGCCTCCTCTCCCGCCTGCTCGACCAGACGGAGGATCTGGATGCAGTTGGCATAGTAGCCAGCACCTTCCTCGGTCAGCGTCACCCGGCGCGTTGTCCGGCTGAGCAGAGGGATGCCGACCGCCTGCTCGAGCTCTTGCACGTGCCGGCTGACACTGGCCTGACCGATCCCCAGGTCCCTGGCGACAGCGGAAAGACTGCCACGCTCGACCACGCGAACGAAGGTCCGCATTCGCTCAAGGGTAACCTGCGATTTATTCATTTTCCGGCAGAACTCTATCCATTTCCTTGATCTACTGGATCGGACTTAGCCGGTTTATCTGAAGGTCAGTTTTCGACGCAAGGAGCTGACCCATGAATGTTCTGCTCGTCTTTGCCCACCCCGAGCCGCAGTCACTGAATGCCGCACTTCGTAACGTCGCTGTGCAAGCACTCGAGGCCCAGGGGCATGAGGTGCTGGTTTCGGATCTCTACGCCCAGGGCTGGAAAGCACAGATCGACCGCGCCGACTTCCCCGCACTGCCACCCGAGCGTCGGCTGAAAGTGCCGTCTGTGTCGGGAGAAGCCTTTACCGCCGGCGCCTTGACCATGGACGTAAAGGCGGAGCAGGAAAAACTTCTCTGGGCCGATGTCCTGCTCCTGCAGTTTCCACTCTGGTGGTTCAGCATGCCCGCCGTCCTCAAGGGGTGGGTTGAGCGAGTCTACTCCTACGGCTTTGCGTACGGGATCGGCCGGCACGATGACACTCGCTGGGGCGACCGCTATGGAGAAGGCAGGCTTGCGGGCAAGAAGGCCATGCTGATCGTCACCACCGGCGGCTGGCATGAACACTACTCCGCCCGTGGCATCAACGGGCCGATGGAGGAGCTGCTGTTCCCGATCCACCACGGCATTCTCTACTACCCAGGCTATGACGTTCTGCCGCCCTTCATCCTCTACAAGGCCGACCGACTGGACAAGGAAGGATTCAATCAGGCGGCAAAGCGCCTGCGCCTGCGAATGCGGACGCTTGGGACTACCGCCGCTATACCCTATCGCCGACAGAACGACGGCGACTACCTGATCCCCACCATGCAGCTGCGGCCAGGACTGGAACACCCCGGCGCCAGCGGCTTTGCGCTGCACCTGAAGTCGGATGAAGCGCGAGAGGCGGAGGAACTGCTGCTTGCAAAGGTTCAGGACGCGGAAACGGTCGGCTCCTCCTGAGTGCGGTCCTTCGCCCCCTCTGCGCTTGGCCTTACGACCCCGCTTCTCCTGCTAGGCTGGCTGGCGTTTGGGGCGGACCCACGAGCGGATGATCGTTACCCAGATCAGGCAGTAGATGACGAAGAGCGCGAAGGCGATCGGCCGGTTCACGAAGTCGATCAAGCTCCCCTGGTACTTGAGCAGCGTGGAGATCAGACTGTCCTCCAGAAGGGGGCCGATGACGATCCCGAGCACCAGGGGGGCGATGGGAATGTCGTTTTCCATCATGAGATAGCCCACGACACCAAAGGCCAGCATGATGGTAACCCCATAGACCGCATTGTTCGAGGCGAAGGCCCCCACGATGCAGAAGAGCAGGATCAGGGGCATCAAGATCGCCTTCGAGATTCTGAGGATGTTCTTCGAGAACTTGATCAGGCCCCAGCCCAGGGGAATCATCACCAGGTTCGCCAGGATGAAGATGAGAAAGACCGCGTAGATGGTCTGGGGGTTGAAGAGAAAGAGCGTCGGGCCCGGGTTCATCCCCTTCACGTAGAGAACTCCGATGACGATGGCCGTGATCGTATCGCCCGGGATGCCGAACACTAGGGCCGGCACCCAGGCGCTCGAGAGAGAGGCATTGTTCGCCGAAGCCGCTTCCACCACCCCTTCCACGTGGCCGGTGCCATATTTCTCGGGTGTCTTGGAGAAGCGACGGCTGATCGCATAGCTGACATAGGCGGCAACGTCCGATCCGGCCCCTGGCAGGATGCCGACGCCCGTGCCGGTGATGTTGCCGCGGATCAACTGTTTCCAACGGGTCCTGAGGAGCTCGCCCCAGTTCCTGAAGATGTTGCCAACGGCCTGAGGTGCCTGGGCCAAGCCATCGCCACTGTTCAACACGGTCCGCAGTACCTCGGATACTGCGAAGATGCCGATCATCACGGGGATAAAATCGATCCCCGACAACATCTCGACCGAGCCGAAGGTCAGGCGTGGTACGCCGGCGGGATTGTTCAGCCCGATGGAAGCGATGGTCAGCCCCATGAACAGGCTGAGCAGCCCTTTGACCGCGCTCGACGTTCCCATGAAAACGGCGCAGGTCAGACCCAGGAGCGCCATCCAGAAGTATTCCTGAGAGGAGAACTTCATCGCGAACTCGGCCAGCCAGGGAGCGGCAAAGATGAGCACGAGGGAGCCGAAGAGCCCGCCGAGAGCAGAAAAGAGCACGCAGGCGCCGAGCCCCAGTTCCGCCTTTCCCTTCTGAGTAAGCCGATAGAGGTCCTCAACGTAGGCCGCGGAGGCGGGCGTTCCCGGCATGCGCAGGAGCGCGCCGGGTATATCTCCTGCGAAGATCGCCATGGCCGAACAGGCGACCATCGCGCCGACCGCTGCAACCGGCTCCATGAAGAAGGTGAGCGGCACCAGCATTGCCGTGGCCATGGTGGCCGTCAGGCCGGGCACCGCCCCGACGAAAAGCCCGAACATCGAGGCCGCGACGACCGCTAGCAAGACGTTCCAGTTGGCGACCAGGCCTGCCGCTTGCAGCATGATGTCCATTACAATCTCCTACCAGGGCAAGCGGGGCATTGGGCCGAAGGGCAAGGGAACGAGCAGCAGTGTTCGGAAGATAAAGTCACAGGCGAAGGCCGCGACGACGGCAATGACTGCCGCCGTGATTGGCTTAACCCTGAATATCAGGAACATGACAAAGGAAATGATGACAGCGGTCGGTATGAAACCGAGCGTCCGGGAAAAAAGGATGTAGAAGACGACGAGGAGAATCGTCACCAAGGCGCCGAGCACGGCGCGCGCATCCTTGAACTCCTCCGGAATGTAGACGAGCGGCGCGTTGCCCGACCTAATTCCTGTGTAAAGCAGCCGTAGCGAACAAGCGATCAGACCAGCCGAAATGAACAGGGGAAAGGTCGCTGCCCCGTACTGTTGGCCAGGAATGGCAGGCAATCCAAAAAAATACCAACCAAGCGCCAGCCC
>Ga0079223_10002133_pt1 | contig 12152 bp, 5 predicted proteins | sample Stecom2011_FD_75072 | JGI IMG/M metagenome (GOLD analysis project Ga0079223, IMG submission 75072) | Agricultural soil microbial communities from Utah to study Nitrogen management - Steer compost 2011 | ecosystem: Environmental > Terrestrial > Soil > Agricultural land | place: USA: Utah...
AGTGTAGGTTGCGCGAACTTTTGCAACGGCGGCAATTACCGGGCGAGCAATCTGCGCGTGAAGCACTGCTTGGGTTGAAAGCAGAAGAAATAGTGGCTTCGCTGCCGGAGTTGCCTCACCGCGAGTACTCGATCGCGTCTTTACCTGACGATGGTGCACTTGATCTTGTTGTTCGCCAAATGCACCGTGAAGATGGTCGGCTCGGCATTGGCTCTGGCTGGCTGACCGAATATGCACAGCCAGGCAATGAAGTGGCGCTGCGGATTAGAAGTAATCCATCGTTTCATGCACCGGTGGATGATATCCCATTAATTCTTATCGGTAACGGTACCGGTTTGGCCGGATTGCGCGCGCATATGCATACACGTATTCAGCAGGAGCGGCGATCAAATTGGCTGATCTTTGGCGAACGTAGCCTGGAAAAGGATTTCTTTTTTGGCGACGAGATATTGCAATGGAAACGCGAAGGTTGGTTGAGCGTATTGGACCTGGCGTTTTCTCGCGATCAAAAAGAACGACGTTATGTTCAGCATTTGTTGCTTGAAAAAAGCGCGGACATCAAGGAATGGATTCAACGAGGCGCAGCCATATACGTTTGTGGCAGTCTTCAGGGCATGGCGAAAGGTGTTGACGACGCATTGAGCGAAATTCTCGGGCGAGAACAACTGGAAACGCTTGGTGATGTTGGTCGTTATTGTCGGGATGTTTACTAGGAACCTCTGAAAAACTAACTTGCTCGATCTGGCGTCGTTAAATTTTGTTTAAAACTGCTCATTTACCCCGTAAACCCGAGGGTCGGTCCCATCGTTTTTAAACAAAATTTGCCTTGCCATCTCTTCGCCGTAAAGGTTTTTCAGAGGTTCCCTAGTTTTACCGGTTCAGAGTCGCCGATCACTGATTTTTATTGTGCAAAAAAAGAGAAGGTTATGTCTGCTTTCAAAACCATTTTATTACCGCCGCTTAAACGGTTTCGGGGCTTGCTTATTGTTGCAGCCCTTGTGGCGCTCGCGCTTATTGTCTGGAGTTGGGCTGGTGAAGACAGTGAAAAAATCAGCTACATCAGTGCGCCGGTTGTGCGCGGTGATATCGAAAATCTGGTAACTGCTACGGGTAGGTTGCAACCACGGGAATACGTTGATGTGGGTGCGCAGGTGTCCGGGCAGTTGCAGGTATTGCACGTTGAAGTTGGCAGCGAAGTGAAAGAGGGTGACTTGCTTGCCGAGATAGATGCAACCGTCTACCTCGCCAAAGTCGATGCGACACGTGCGCAATTGCGCAATCAACGTGCGCAACTGGTGGATAATCGTGCGCAGCTGAAACTTGCAGAAATAAATTTCAAACGGCAAAAAAACCTGCAAAAAGAGGATGCAACAACGCAGGAATCTGTGGAGCTCGCAGAGGCTTCTTTGTTGTCGGCGCAAGCGCAAATAGAAGCGCTGCAAGCACAGATTGAACAAATCGAATCGAGTCTGCGCGCGGAAGAAGCTAATCTTGAGTTCGCACGCATATATGCGCCCATGGCCGGAACAGTAGTATCAATCACGGCGCGTCAGGGGCAGACACTCAATACCAATCAGTCCGCACCGACTTTGATGCAAATTGCGGATCTCTCAACCATGACCGTTCAGGCGCAGGTATCTGAGGCAGACATCGGCAAATTGAAACGCGAGATGTCGGTCTACTTCACCACGCTCGGTGGTGAAGGTCGCCGTTGGTACAGCAAGCTTGATCGCATCGAACCTACGCCCACGGTGTTGAATAACGTGGTGCTGTACAACGCGTTATTTGATGTTCCTAATCCTAATCGTCAGCTAATGACGCAGATGACCACCCAGGTCTTCTTTATCACAGCGCAAGCCCGGAATACCTTGTTGATCCCCATGTCAGCACTCAATTTCAAGCCACGTGTCGCGCGCGCCGAAGGTAAGCCTCAGGAAAACAGAAATCACAATTCGGCGTCAGCAGAGCAGGTGAGTTCTGGTAAAAGCACGCAGGCTAACGACCCATCTGGCAAGAACCATGACAAAGTCCTCTTGAGCAATGACAAAGAAAGCACCGGCGATAGAAATCCCGACAGCGATAGAATCAGCGATAAAAGCAGCGATAAAAACAAGGATAGAAATAGAGAACAACGCGCTAATCGTGCATCGGTAAAAGTCATCAATGCAAACGGCGAAATTGAAGAGCGCGCCGTGACGGTTGGTGTGACCAATCGTGTACAGGCAGAAATTCTGTCAGGTTTGACTGAGGGTGAAACGGTTATCACCGGCATCCAGCAAAACAATGCTCCGCCTAATACATCTGGTGGTGCGCCTGGCCGAATGAGAATGCGCTAATGATGGCTGCTGACACTGCTCAATTAACACCTTCGGATTCGTCCCCAGGCCCGCTGATTGAATTGCGGAGTGTGACTAAAACATTTCGTAATGGCGAAGTGGCTACGCGAGTTTTGCACGGAATCGATCTGAAAATTTATGCCGGGGAATTTGTTGCACTGATGGGCGCATCCGGATCCGGCAAATCGACGATGATGAACATTCTCGGCTGCCTCGATCGCCCGACTAGCGGCACCTATTTTTTCAATGGCAAGGATGTGTCGACACTATCGCGCGATGGCTTGGCGCAGTTGCGTCGTGAAGCTTTTGGTTTTGTTTTTCAAAGCTATAACTTACTACCCGGCATAAGTGCGCGGGAAAATGTGGAGTTGCCAGCGTCTTATTCCGGTCTGCCGGCAGAAACTCGCGAAGCGCGTTCAACCGAGCTATTGTCATCATTGGGTTTGGCAGAGCGTCTTGAACATCGTCCCAATCAATTATCCGGCGGGCAGCAACAACGGGTTTCCATTGCGCGCGCGTTAATGAACGGTGGCCAGATCATTTTGGCAGACGAGCCTACCGGTGCGCTGGATAGCCACAGCGGTAAGGAAGTTATGAAGCTGCTGGCAAAACTGTCTGCCGAAGGCCACACCATTATTTTGATTACCCATGATGCGAATGTGGCTGCGCATGCACATCGGCTTATCGAAATCCGTGACGGAAAAATTATTGCCGATCCAGGCCCCGATGTTAAATTTCACAGTTTATCCCACGAGCCACCCGCGTCCCCTTTGCGCGGTGATCCAGGTTTGGTGAACGAGTTATTTTCTGCAGGAAAAACTGCTGTTCGTTCGTTGTTCAGTAATATTTTTCGTACGGTGTTGACCCTGCTGGGCATTGTCATTGGCGTTGCCTCGGTCATTACCATGCTCGCTATTGGCGATGGAGCAAAACAGGCGGTGGTCGATCGGATCAGTGCCATGGGCAGTAATTTATTACTGGTTCGACCCGGCGGCCCTAATGAACGAGGTGGTCGTTGGAGTGTTTCATCACTGGTTCCTGCGGATGTAGATGCACTTAATACCCTGCCAAACATTCTCGCTGCGATTCCTGAATTAACCGGCAGTTACACCATGCGCTATGAGACGGAAGATCACAGCGCCGAGGTTAATGCGACTTCGCATTTATTTCCGGTCGCGCGTCAGTGGACAACAAGTTTCGGCACCTTTTTTACCGAGGACGATGAACAAACTTACGCAACCGTGGCAGTGCTGGGAAAAACCGTTGCGGAAAAATTGTTTGGACAAGCAGATCCTTTGGGTCGATACCTGATTATCAACAACATTCTGTTTCAGGTAATCGGGGTGATGAACGAGCAGGGCGCATCCCCGCGCGGCGACGATCAGGACAATATTGTTTTCGTGCCCTTCACCACGGGAAGCTTGCGCATTTTTGGTCAGACTCATCTGCGCAATTTAACGATTGCCGTCGGTGACGAGCGAAAGATGGCTGAGGTTCAGGCAGCGGCTCATGCGCTATTGCTGGCCCGTCATGGTGCTGAAGATTTTCAGATTTTTAATATGGCGTCACTGATTGACACTGTGTCTGAAACACAAAATACCATGACGCTTTTGCTCGCCTCCATTGCCGCTATTTCTTTGTTGGTCGGCGGGATCGGTGTCATGAATATTATGCTGGTGAGTGTGACCGAGCGTACCCGCGAGATTGGTATTCGCATGGCAACCGGTGCTCGCACGCGGCATATTCTTCAGCAATTTTTAACCGAGGCTCTGGTGGTGTCTGCGCTAGGCGGCGTGATTGGTGTGGTGCTCGGGCTCGGCAGCGCTGCTTTGATCAGTTATTTCGGCACGCCGGTTTATTATTCATTGATGCCTGTCGTACTGGCATTTGGTTGTGCGTTCGCAACCGGTTTGGTGTTTGGCTATTTGCCCGCGCGTAAGGCAGCGCATCTTGATCCTGTCGCAGCATTGGCAACGGAATAACTGGATTATGTCTACGAAAAAACTGACTCTGTTGCTTTGCATTTTTTTGAGCGCCTGTCACTCAATCGACACCATTGAACGACCGACGATTGAATTCAGCGAAGCTTGGCAAACACCCACTGAAGCACAAGCCAACGAAGCGCTTGATCGACACTGGTGGCAATCATTTCAGTCACCACAGCTCGATAGCCTGGTTAACACGGCGGTTGAGCGGAGCCCGGACTTGCGCATTGCAGCAGAGCGCGCGCGACAAGCCGAATTGCAGATGAACATCAGTGGCGCTACGCTTTTTCCCGCGTTAAATCTTACCGGTAGCAGCGGGTCGACGCGCAATCGCGTTGACAGCCAGAGTGCGCAAACCAGCGAATCCAGCCGTGTTTCGCTTGGCGCAAGTTACGAAGTGGATTTATGGGGGCGTTTATCCGCATTACACTTCGCTGCCGAAGCCTCCTTCAATGCCAGCCAATTTGATCTGGAAGCGGCGCACTTGAGTCTGACCAGTGGTGTGGCCAGCGCCTGGTTTGAATGGCTCACGCTGCAGGAACGAATTCGCACCGCTCAACAGAATATCGAAATAGCGCAAAAAATTTATGACATTGTGGATGCGCGTTATCGCAATGGCGTGGCGAGTGCTGTTGATCTGGCGAGCCAGCGGACTAATCTGCTTACACTGAGAGCAGCGCTGTTACCGCTGGAATTGCAGGCGCGCCAGACGCTGGCGGCATTGGCGGTGTTGACCGGGCAGGTGCCCCAGAATTTTCACGTGGTCTTCACTGAGAGCCTGATGGGGTTGCATTTGCCGGATATCGCGGCGGGGATACCGTCCGACATCATCACTCGTCGCCCGGATCTTGCCAGCGTCGAGGCGCGTTTGCTGGCAGCTGACGCCGATGTCAGCGCAGCCCGCGCAGCGCTTTTGCCTTCAGTGCAGTTAAGCGCATCCCTCGGTCGTGCGGCCGGTGGTTTATGGTCGCTGAATAATCCTACGGATTCTTCAGGTTGGAGTTTGTCCCTGGCGCAAACGCTGTTTAATGGCGGGCGTCTGCGCAATCAGGTCAAATTGAGTGAATCCCAGCGCGTTGTATTACTGGAACAATATCGTCAGGCGATTTACACCGCGTTACGAGAGGTCGACGACGCCCTCGATCGCTTGAATGTCGGCGTCCAACAAGAGCAGCGACAGGAAGAAATTATTACGCAAGCGCAGCGCGCACTTAATCTTGCGAGCGTTCGCTATCGCGAAGGCAGTGATGACCTGGTGACGCTTCTTAATGCCCAGCGCAACTTGTTTCAATCACAGGACCAGGGGGTGCAACAGCGCCTGGCACGGCTGAATGCATCAATCGACCTTTATAAAGCGCTGGGGGGTGGTTGGCGGATGGAATAAGCAGGCATCGAACTCACAGATGTGTCGGGGCGGATTATTTTCGCTACAATAGCGCCCGCAGCATTTCTCTAGTGCTGCTGATTGGTTTACTGAGCGAGGCGTTTTTGCTTCGTCACAACACGCTGGGGTTTTATGAATTCTATACAGCAGTTTGAAACCTGGTCACTCTATCTTGGCATTGGCGGTTTAATCCTGTTTATGCTGTTTATCGTTTGGGATTTGTCGAAGAAATCCAAAGCGGGCAAGTTCGGCACATTTATCCTTTTTCTGGTGCTGGGATTATGTCTGATGGGATTTATCATCAAGATCGTGTTAGTTGAAGTGCTTAATCTCTAACACTAAGCTAGTCTCTGTTATATCTGCCAAGATTCGAATTCACCTATTCATCTACTCATATATCCACCTGTCGGCCATCATCAGATGATATTCCAGCTATTCGTTCCCGCCTCCAAAGTACAAAAAGATCGTCAGGTAATGCGCGACACCGATGCGCGGGTAGCCAAATACAGCCGCCGGGGGCTGGTCCTCAACTTTCTGGTATTCGTTCTGTGTTTGATCTTCGGTGATTTCATCGATCGAGAGCACACGCTGGCCATTGTGCTGGTAACAGGGTTGTTGATTGTGACCTTGTTGCGAAGCTACTACCTTTTTCGGTTCGATACTCTTTATGCGCGCGCGCCTACCCACTGGCGTAACCAGTATTTCCTCGCGTCGTGTCTCGGTGCCGCCTGGTGGAGCACTATCCTGGTCAGCTTGACCTGGGTTCAGGGAATGCGCGATGAGACACTGGTGATGTGGCTCTACACCGTGGTTTTCTATTCCAGTATCTCTACCGTATTTGCGCCTTATCGGCTCTTTCTTACCATTTATCTTTTTATTGGCCAGGTTCCTGCGGCGGTTACGGCGATATGCCTGGGCACCTCTGCCGGTGCTTTGTACGGCTCGATAATGATTATGTTTTTCCTGATGCTCGCGCATCAGGCAAAGGTAACCGGGCTGACCTACTGGGAGCGACTAGAGGCCAATTTTGCTTTGCGCGAGCGGGCGAAAGGGCTTGAACACGAACAGCGAAGTTCAAAAGCTGCTACGGAATTAAAAAATGAATTTTTAATCAATCTGGCGCAAGAATTCCGTTCATCGCTGAGCGATATTCTTGGCACCCTGACGCTCATTGACGACGCGCAATTATCGGAGCGCCAGCGCGAGCTTTTGGCAATGGCGAGTAAGGCGGGCGTTCGACAGTTGGATCTGGTTAACAATGTGGTGGATTTTTCCAAAATTACCACCAGGTCGCTGGTTCTTGAGCAATCGGTATTTGATCTGCGACGCATGCTCGAAAAACTCATTCAGGATTTTTCGCTGGATGCCCATCAACAAAATGTGGATCTTTATTATTTGTTCGACCCGCAATTACCACTGCGGGTAAAAGGCGATGCAGCGCGTCTGGGACAAATTTTAAGCACTTTACTGAACTACGCACTGCGTGTTGCTGCTATTGAACATGTGCTTGTCGAAGCTCGTTTCAACACGGAGATCGATAAAGGCGAGACTGGTGAGTTGCAGGTAGTCATCAGTGAGAGTGAAAAAAGCACGGATCATGCCGATGCTGACGTCGATAAAGCTCAGGAAATCGATGATCGCTATGTCGGTATTAACATCTCGATTTGTAAAGGCCTTGCTGCTTGTATGGATGGCAGCGTGCATCTAAAGAAAGACAGGGAGCGGGGCAATCGCATTTTTATCAACGTCAAACTTGATGTTGTTTCCCACGATGAAAGACCCTTCGGTTCCGATCAAAAATTGCGCGGAAAAAATGTGGTTCTGATGAATTTCCCCGAAAGTACTGCCGTTGCATTATGTACTGAATTGCACACCTGGGGGATGACGGCAACTAACGTGCTTTCAAATGATCGCTCCATGACTCGGCTCGCCGAGCTACATAAACAAACGCCCGTCGATCTGTTGTTGATCTATAGTAAGCTGCACAGCGGTAGCGCTCTCCTCTTGTCCCGGGATGTTGCTCAGAACCCGCAGTTTGCGGATGTAAAACAAATTATTGCCATGAGTATCCTGGATAGCGATACCCCGGAAGTTAAAGAGCATCTCAATAAATATCCGCAGGTTCGCTGCATAGAAAAGCCCATTATGCGGCGGCGTCTATACGAGTTGAGCTCACAGCGTCTGCTCGGATTGCCTGAGGGAGCTGAAGCCATTTCGGAGACGAAAGAACCCACTGTCACCTCCAAAAGAATTCTCCTGGTAGATGATCATCGTGTTGATCAGATGGTGATATCGGCGATGCTCAAAAAGCTTGGCTGCCACGTCCAGCTCGCTGTAACCGGCACTGAGGCAGTAGAAATCCTCGCCAACGAAAAATTTGACCTTGTATTAATGGATTACGATGCACAGGAACGTGCGAGTCTGTTGGCGGCGCAAAAAATCCGTGAAACAGAAAAGGCATTCAATACCAGTCGGGCGTTACCGATTGTTGCTGTTGTTTCTGTGGAAAACAATCAAGACCCAAGCGTGTGCATGGATGCTGGCATGGATGATTATATAGAAAAGCCCATTCGTTACGACGAGCTGGAAAGCAAACTGCACCGCTGGCTCGGTGATGGGAAGACAGAAAGTCGGGAATAACCACAATCAATAGCGGACAGCGATTGGGGTTATTTACCTCCGGCGGGTTTTGTATACAAGTGTAAAGCGTAATGCTTTGAAAATATCTCACTGCTACACTTTGCAAAAATAGGTTTCAGTTACGACTATACGTGTTAGTAAACGCTAAAAATAAAGGCGGGCCCCCACGGGGAAACCCGAATATAAATACGGTAGATCTTCAGATAAAACAGCCTCTTGGGTACGCCATAACCTGGCAGAACCAAGCACAAACTTAGTCCAAATCGTACACCGTATCGGCAATTGCTCATTGAAATCTTTTTACTCTTGCTTGAGCAGGCAAGAACGATCAAACCTTTCTAAGTGATCGAACCTTTCTCTGAGCTCGGTAATTTTCAGTCTCCATTGATCAATAAGGATCAAGTTATGCGCAACACTATAAAAAAATTGAGTATAAAAAGAATTAGTGGAATCTGCCTGCTTATCTCCACTTGCTGTGTGTTGATGGCCTGCGGCAAATCAGCAGAACAAACGCTCCCCCACACTGCTGAAAGCGCATCAGGTGTAAACAACAACCTCTTTAACGCCGATATCACCGATGCTCGGGTCTTGGTGTTCTCTAAAACTGAAGGTTGGCGGCACGATTCGATACCTGCCGGTATCGCCGCGCTGGAAAAAATGGCTCAGGAAAACGGCTTTACCGTGGTCGCAACTGAAGATTCCAAGATTTTCAATGATGCAGAACTGAGCAAATTCAACGCAATTGTATTTTTGAATACGACAAGCGATGTGCTGAATGAGTCCCAGGAAATCGCTATGGAGCGATTTATTCAAGCCGGTGGCGGATTCGTCGGTATCCACTCCGCAGCGGATACGGAATGGGAAGGCGATTGGTATTGGTTCCGCAATCTGGTTGGAGCAGTTTTCAGAAGCCACCCGAATGAGCCCAGCAATGTTCAGAATGCTCGAGTAGACGTTATTAATGACCAGCATCTGGCGACTCAGGGTTTGCCTGAAACGATTCTGCTGGACGACGAATGGTATGACTATCGTGACTTCTATGCGTTAAAGAAAGATCTGTTGAAAGTTGACGAATCAACCTATATGGGTGGGCTGCATGGTGACTATCACCCCATTGCCTGGTATCACGAATACGATGGTGGTCGGTCTTTTTATACCGGGCTTGGGCATACCTCTGAAATGTTTTCCAACTCATATTTTCTCCACCATTTATTAGGCGGATTGAAATATGCAGTAGGTGGAAAACCTGAGCTGGATTACAGTCGTTCGCGGCCAGAAAACAACCGCTTCGTGAAAAAAGTTGTTGTCGATAATCTCAATGAACCAATGGGTTTCGATTTTTTTGCTAACGGGGATGTCTTAATCGCCCAACGCGGCGGAAAAATACAACACGTTGATGCCAAAACCGGAGAGCTTACCGAAGCTGGAGAGATTCCGGTTGCCTATCTGAGTCGTCCAGAGTTGGGCTTGTTGGGTGTTGCCGTTGATCCGGAATTTGATAAAAACTCGTGGATATACGCCACGTTTAATGCCCGAAAAGACGACTATATCGTTCAACGTCTCGCGCGCTTTAAATGGCAAAACGGAAAGCTCGATCTAGCCAGCGAACAAGTGCTGATCGAATATCAAGTCGATGAAAACTGCTGTCACACAGGTGGTGATATCGAGTTTGGTGCGAATGGAGAATTATTCGTATCGACTGGCGACAATACCAACCCGCACGACCAGCAGGGTTTTGCTCCCATCGATTCGCGTGCGGCCAAAGATGACGCGCGCCGCGGCTCGGCAAACACTCAGGATCTGAGAGGAAAAATCCTGCGTATTATTCCTTCTGAGGATGGCGGCTACACCATTCCTGAAGGCAATTTGTTCAAAGATCCAAAAGATGGTCGCCCCGAAATCTACACCATGGGCGCACGCAATCCCTTCACGTTAACCTACGATCACGACAGCAAGACGCTTTATTACGGTGACGTGGGTCCAGATGCGAGCTTGCCGTCAGCGGAGCAGGGCGCTCGTGGTCATGATGAAATCAATCGTATTACGCACGCGGCCAACCTCGGCTGGCCTCTGATTATTGCAAACAATCAACCTTATCGTGATTACGATTTCGAAACGAAAAAAGCAGGCCGGTTATTCAATCCCCTCGCGCCCATCAATAATTCGCCTTTCAATACGGGCTTGAAACAACTGCCGCCGGCTCAGCCCGCATGGATTTGGTATCCCTACGCTGTTTCGGAAGAATTCCCGGAGCTGGGAAGCGGCGGCAGAATGGCATTGGTAGCGGAGCTTTATCGCAGCAAAAATTTCCCCGAGAGCCAACATCGCTACCCCGCGTACTACGACAATAAATTATTTATTCTCGATGGCATGCGCTCGTGGATCAAAGCCGTAAGTTTTGATGACTATGGACGCATTCTGAAGATAGAACCCTTTGCGCCGCAAATTAAATACGCACTTTCTATGGATGCGCGTTTCGCACCCGACGGAACTTTATATGTACTCGAATACGGTCAAGCCTGGTATGTCGGCAACCCTGACGCGCGCCTTTCGCGCATAGAATACGTCGGCGCCGGTAATCGTCCTCCCGTTGCTGCGCTCGAGATAGATGCACCACAGGGTGCCGCACCGCTGCAAACAATGGCTTCAGCGGCAAACACTTATGACCCGGACGGCGACACGCTCTCTTATCGTTGGTCGACAACTTTGGAAGGCGACGCTGCTACTCATAAAGTTGTTGGGGAAGAAGAAAGTGTTCAATTGAATTTTACTGACGCCGGTGTTTATCTCGTGCGCCTGGAAGTCACTGACGCTCATGGAAGTGGCTCAAGCGCCGAAGCCCAGGTAGAGGTTGGTAATGAGCCGGCCAATGTTGTTGTGAAGGTTGATGGTAATACCTCGTTTTATTGGCCTGAGACATCATCATTGAACTACGCGATTGATATCAACGATGCAGAAGACGGCAACATATCAGCGAATTCTGATTTGCAAAATGTCCTGGTGCAGTTTGGGTTCGCCTCTGGTGAAGCTGGCGGCGCTGCGCTGGGGCATCAGCAAGTGAGTGCGGCCATTGTAGGTAAAGAATTGGTTGAGACTAACTCCTGTACTGCTTGTCACCAGATAGATGCTCAATCGATAGGGCCAGCTTTTTCTGCTATTGCCGAGCGTTATAAAGATGATCCAAAAGCGCTGGATTATCTCGTTAAGAAAATTGGTACCGGTGGGGGCGGCGTTTGGGGCAGTATGGCGATGCCACCCTTTATTCATCTAAACGAAGAAGACAGAGCGGCTCTTGCGACCTATGTCTTATCGTTCGTTGAGACTGAAAAGCCAGAGAGTCTGCCCTTAAAAGGGAATCTCAAATTGGATCAGCATCAATTCAGTAAAGCGCTGCTGAATAGCAAAACTCCACCGACCGAAGCCGAAGCGAATACTCTTCGCGCAAGTTATTCACTCAGTGCAGAGTACACCGATAAAGGTGGTGACATAATCGGACCGATAAGCGTCGAGGAAACTCTGACCCTGCTGCCCGCTCGCCGTTTGCTGAGCGATCTTGGCAACACCGAAGTTATGCCGCAGGGCGTGGAGCCGAAAAAGCTGCAATCGTTTGACAGCCTTTCCGTGTCACCACCGGACCATAACTGGATTACGGTTCCGCTCGGGGTTTATGATTTAACGTCAGTTAAACATATTGATGTTGGTCGCATGATCGGCAGAAATTCTGCGCCTTGGCAGTATCAGTTACGTCTTGAGGGAGCAGATGGCGAGCTGTTAGTGGAAGCAGACAGCAAGGATACAACCAAACAC
>Ga0079223_10002134_pt1 | contig 12150 bp, 10 predicted proteins | sample Stecom2011_FD_75072 | JGI IMG/M metagenome (GOLD analysis project Ga0079223, IMG submission 75072) | Agricultural soil microbial communities from Utah to study Nitrogen management - Steer compost 2011 | ecosystem: Environmental > Terrestrial > Soil > Agricultural land | place: USA: Utah...
CCGATATTGGCTCTTATAAATACCTGAAACTTGCTGTCTTCGTTCAGGTGTTTTTCATAGCCGATACTGAGTCCCGGATGCGTTAGCGTTTCGCCGAGGTAGGCGACATGAACGCCGTGCCGGGGACCTGGATCTCCTTGTGAAAAGGCAGCGGAGGAGCCGAGTAATAGAAACAGGAGGACAACGAAAGATTTTTTCATATTGCATTGTATTTAAATGTACGCTGCAAAAATCCTGGTTGCCGTTGGATTTATACTTTTACTTTATCGCGAGAATTCATGAAGTATGGAAAAAAGCACCTGAAATCAGGGGAGGAACAGGCTATAACGTCCCTTTTAACCAGATCTTGAATTCTCGGGCTTTTTTTTGGCTGATGGTGATTTTCTTTGAAGTCGGATGGTGAAGGGATAAAATCAATTTGCCCGAGCGTTCCGTCTCAAAACCCAAACAATTGTTTCTATGGGTGATGGTTTGCCTATTGGTCCTGAAAAAAAAAGTCTGCTGCAGTTGTTGGGCGAGCTGGTCCAAAGCATGCGGGAAAATATATTTGGTGTGGTTACCGGTGTAAACAAAGCAGATCGATCCCTCTTTTTCCACAAAAAAGATAGTTGCAGGATCCAGCAATATCTGTGAATTCCCCGACTGCACGACCACGGGGGTATTGTCCACGGATGGAGTAGGCGAAGGGATATTCCCCTTAACATAAATGAGGTGCTGGATACCCAACAATAGATTGATTACCAATATGACAATCATAGAAATGGGCAGCTCGTAATAAAAATAGGAGGTTGAAAATATGTCTTGGTAAAGAATAAGGCGCATATAGGCATACACCATAAGGGCCGAAATTAAAGTAGGCAACAGTATCCCTCCCAACAACTGCGAAATCAAGCGCCTTTTAAAATCTTCCTGCCATGAAAAGACCTGGTCCAGCTTTTTCCAAACGAAAAGGATGAACAAGCAGCTGACAAAAACAATCAGGCTGACAAAAAAGAGATCTTGATAGTAAGCCGCTTGCCAAAATAGTTCGCCAAAGGCATCGTCTCTTCCCAAAGCAATAAAAAAATGGGCCACAACCAGGCTGTAAACCAGAAGGGTCGTCCTTTGTTTAACGCTAAGTTTTTTGATGCTCAAATCCATGAAGAAGTGGAAAGAAAAGTACTAGAATCCGGTAGCTAAAATTCCAACTAATTTATGTTTTTTCAAATACCAGACGGTAGTGGTCCATGATATTTTGCTCAAAACATACGCGGTTGGGACTGATCCTGAAAACTGCCACACGGTGTCGGAACTCCTTGTCCGTCAAATATTGGCGCAAAAGCTTTAAGTATAACCAGTACTTTTTGGCCTGAAATTTACGGAACCTCCTCCGCCATTGCCCGATGGTTTCTATATAATCCAATCTGCCGTTGCTTTGGGAAACCAGTCTAAAATATGGCTGGGCATTCCTCACTACCATGTCCAGGTCATAGGGGAGCCAGGAGCCGGGAAATTGCTTGAGCATCAAACCCATGATATGGGCAGGCGAACCTGCCGGAGCGTTGACATCAATATCTTCATAAGGAACCCTGTTGGGTCCAAATACCATCGTTTGAACATACAGCCTTCCCCCAACCGGTAGCAGATTAAAAGCGGTTTGGAAAAAATTGTGATAAATGGCTTCTTGTTTGCCTTCTTTCCACTCATCCACCGAACAGAAATGCTCGAAAGCCCCTACGCAGGAAATAGCATCAAAGACCCCAAACTCCTCCGGCCTCACCGTGCGACAGTCTCTCACATACACCCTCAAACCATTGCGACGACATGCCTCTGCCTGCCCTTGGGAAAGTGTAAGTCCGATGCTGTTAGCTCCTTTTTCCTGGATATATTTAGAAAAAGGTCCCCAGCCACAGCCCATATCCAAGACCTTGTCTCCCCTTTTAATCTGAAGGCTGCTGGCAATGTACTCATGTTTGGCCTTTTGGGCTTCTTCCAAGGATAGGGTAAAGGTACCATCATATTTGGCTCCGCTAAAATCAGCAGATTCCCCCAAGCTTAAACGGAAAATCTCATCAATCGTCGTGTAGCTAAAATCAAGGTCTTTCTTTTCAGCCATATCTTTGGGGTTTAGGGCTAAATTTAATCATTAATTCTCGAAAATATCCCATTACAAAAACCGCTGGCATATGTTTTGTATTTTTAGCTCCAAATCTATTGGCCATGAACCCAAAACTACACACCATCTCGCTTACCATCAACCAACAAACGTATCATTTAAAAGTCCTTCCCTGGGTTTCCCTTCTGGACGCACTTCGGGAGTACCTACACCTGTCCGGCAGCAAAAAGGGCTGCGATCATGGCCAGTGCGGCGCCTGTACGGTACTTTGCGATGGAAAGCGCATCCTTAGTTGTCTCTCTCTTGCGGTGATGAAAGACGGTTCCGAAATCACCACAATAGAAGGAATTGCCCAGGAGGGACAGCTCCATCCCCTACAAAAAGCTTTTATAGAACATGATGCCTTTCAATGTGGCTATTGCACCCCAGGCCAAATATGCAGTGCCATAGGTATGCTACAAGAGGCGAAAGCCCATACCCGGGAAGAGGTCAAAGAATTGATGAGCGGCAACCTCTGTCGCTGCGGGGCCAATGTGGGGATTATCGATGCGATCATGGAGGTGAAGGAAGGAGGAAAGGGTGAATAATATTTCTTATAAAAAGGCCACATCTGTGCCCGAAGCAATCGAACTGGTCGGGGAAAATAACGATAAAAAATTTGTAGCAGGGGGAACAAATCTGATTGATCTCCTGAAGTACTTTATCACCTCAGCGGATACCCTGGTCGATATCAATAAAATCGAAGGAGCAGCTTATCACGAAATCCATGAACACCATGGCGGCTTGCGCTTGGGAGCATTTGCTCGCAATGCCGATACAGCCTACCATCCCTTGGTGGAAAAGCAATATCCTTTATTGTCCAAAGCCATTCTTGCCGGCGCTTCTGCCCAGATAAGGAATATGGCGACCAATGGTGGAAATCTGCTGCAAAGAACCCGTTGCTATTATTTTTACGATGCCAACGCCCCCTGCAACAAGCGTGAACCTGGGAGCGGCTGTTCCGCCATTCCGGGTTACAACCGCATCATGGCCATCCTGGGTACCAGCGAGCAATGCATCGCCGTCTTTCCCTCCGATATGTGCATCGCTCTGGCCGCTTTGGAGGCGGTGGTAAATATTGCGGGCCCAGCCGGGGAGAGACAGGTCCCTTTTGCTGATTTTCACCGCTTGCCCGGGAACACTCCCCATCTGGACAATAATCTACAGCAGGGGGAACTGATCACCAGTATCGACCTTCCCGAAAAAGGTTTTGCCGAGAATTACTCCTACCTGAAATTGCGCGACCGCCATTCCTATGCTTTTGCTTTGGTGTCCGTGGCCACCGGTTTGGAACTGGAAGGAGAGGTGATCCGGGATGCCCGCATAGTATTGGGCGGAGTGGCGCACAAGCCTTGGCGGGTAAGGGAGGCCGAGGTGTTTTTGATGGATAAAAAAGCAAATGAGAAAAACTTTGCCGCCGCGGCAGAGATTGTTTTGGAAGGTGCCCAAGGCTATCGGTTCAACGGCTTTAAAATAGAACTTGCCAAAAGAGCGATTGTCCGGAACTGTATGATGGCCCTCCATCCGGAACAAAGCCAGCTCCCGGGAGCGAGGCCTTAATCAAATCCATAAATCCAGATTTTATGACCAATAAACCATCAATAGGGCAACCGATCAGCAGGCTAGAAGGCTATCTTAAAGTCACCGGAGCAGCGAAATATGCGGGAGAATATGAGGTTCCCGATTTGCTTTACGGCTATATCCTCAACAGTACCGTCACCAAAGGCAAAATCGTAGAAATCAATACGGAAAAGGCTAAAGCTTTACCGGGCGTAAAAGAAGTGTTCACCCATAAAAATAGGCCTTCCCTGGCCTGGTTTGACCTGCAGTATACGGATATGGATGCACCTCCGGGTTCGCCGTTTCGCCCGCTTTACGATGAAAAGATCAAATTTTATGGCCAGCCCATCGCCCTTGTAGTGGCGGAGACTTTCGAAATGGCCCGTTATGCCGTATCTATTATCGAGGTAGCATATGAAGAAGAACCCTTTGAAACCAACCTCCATGATAACCTTGACCGTGCCCGTCCTCCCCAACCTGGTTTGGCCTCTTTTTTAAAGCCGCTTCCCCCTAAGCCAAAAGGTCATTTTGAAAAAGCTTTTGCTGAATCAGCGGTACAGGTTTCGTCAGAACATTTTCATGGCACGGAACACCACAATCCAATGGAGCTTTTTGCAACCACCACGGTATATGAGGGGAAAGGGAAGCTGACCATCTACGATAAGACCCAAGGCACGATCAACAGTCAGATGTACGTCGGCAACGTATTTGGATTGAAATTCAAAAATGTTCGGGTGGTTTCACCTTACGTAGGAGGGGCATTTGGGTCGGGACTAAGGCCTCAGTACCAACTTTTTTTTTCGGTGATGGCGGCCTTGGAGCTCAAGCAATCCGTGCGTGTCACCCTGGAAAGACATCAGATGTTTACCTTTGGTCACCGACCACCAACCATCCAACGTATCCGTTTTGGATCAGATTCCAAAGGAAAACTACAGGCCATCAACCATTCGGCCTGTGCCGAAACTTCCCAGTTTGAGGATTATACAGAGGTGGTGGTCAATTGGGCCAATATGCTTTATCCCGCGGAAAATACATTGATGGAATATCAATTGGTGCCTTTAGATGTATATACTCCCCTGGATATGAGGGCGCCTGGCGGTAGTACCGGTGTTCCTGCCATCGAAACTGCCATGGACGAACTTGCCTATCAACTCGGCATTGACCCGCTCGAACTGAGGTTGATCAACTATTCGGAGAGGGATGACAGTATGGGCAGGCCGTATTCCAGCAAGGAATTAAAACAGTGTTACCTGCAGGGCGCGGAGAGATTCGGATGGAGCCAACGACTGCCGCATCCTAGGAGTATGAGGAGGGGCAATAAATTAGTGGGCTACGGAATGGCAACAGGTATTTGGGAATCCAACCACCTGCCTGCCCGGGCAGAAGCGATAATTACCCAAGAGGGAAAGCTGAAAGTGAGCAATGCCGTGACCGATATCGGTACCGGCACGCTTACCGTGATGACCCAGATAGCGGCCGATGAACTTGGCTTGTCCGTGGATGATGTGGAATTTGCTTATGCGGACAGTAAGATGCCGTTTGCGCCCATTCAGGGAGGTTCTTTTACGGTCTCTACTATTGGATCCGCGATCAAGGCGGCAGGGAAGGCCCTGCGAAAGAAACTTCTGAAAGTGGCGAAAGGTATGGACGATTCTCCTTTTGCCAAAGCAAAGATGAAAGAGGTAAGTTTCCGTGACGGGGGCTTGTATCTGCAGGAAAATCCGGATGTCTTTGTTTCCTTTGTCGAACTGGTCAAAGCCAACAAAGGTAAGGACATCAAAGTAACCAAATCCTCTGTTCCCAATGTCCTCAAGCTAAAGAAATACTCGCGGGCCGCCCACAGTGCGGTATTTGTAGAAGTAGAGGTAGATGAGGAAGTGGGAATGGTCAGTGTAACCCGAGCCTTGACCACGGTTGCAGCCGGAACCATTATTAATCCTAAAACTGCCCGAAGCCAGATACTGGGAGGGATGATATGGGGGATGAGCAAAGCCCTGCATGAAGAGACCATCAGTGACTATAAGTTGGGCAGGTACATGAATCCCAATCTTGCCGAATACCACATTCCCGTTCATGCGGACATCTATGATCTGGACGTGTTTTTTGTGGAGGAAAAAGAAAATATCATCAACGAATTAGGCACTAAAGGAGTAGGCGAGATTGGGATTGTCGGTATGCCTCCCGCCATTGCCAATGCTATCTTCCATGCTACAGGGAAACGGGTCAATCAGTTTCCTATTCACTTTGACACCTTGATTCTCCATCCGGAGGATAAATTTCCGCAAGGAAAATAATAAAAATAGCCTTCCCTCCATTTACGATGATGGAGCAAAGTGATTGCTGGTCTCGGGGTACCTGCCCACGCGGGTAAAAAGGGCTATTGCCCATAGGTTTTGATAAGGGATGGCTTAAAATGTTTATTTTATGAACATCTTATTTGTTTATAAAATAAACATTCTTACCTTTAGCTATTGAAAGAGTAGTTAAAATCCTAAATATCATACCCATGCAGAACATGCCTCTTATTAGTATCGTCAGCAAGCAACTTCCCTCCAGGAACCAGCAGGTGAAATTTTTTATTGAGGACAAGCTTCATCCCAAATATGGTTATCTTCTGATAGAAGGCTCCAAAAGCCACGCCGAGGTAGTAGCAGAGATAAAAGAAAGGATCGAAATGATGGAGAAATCACGGATGGATCTGATGAGGTTCTCCTTCAAAAAAACATGGAAGGATGACCATAATTTTTATCTTTATAGCGCTTAAAGGTAAATGATGTATTTAGGAAAGAACTTAAGGTTTCTAAGAAAGCAAAAGGGGTTGACCCAAATGGAAATTGCCGAAAAGCTGGACATCAAAAGGACGATGATTTCAGCTTATGAAGATGGACGTTCTGAGCCAAAATTGACAGGTTTAACTATTCTTGCGGGCATCTTTAATATCTCGGTCGACGAACTCTTGAATAGAGATGTTGAGGTTTCCGGCAAAATCGTTGCTCAAGAGCCAGCCCTGAAAATCCTTACCATTGCCGTGGACAAGCAGGACCAGGAAAACATCACGATGATCGGGCAAAAAGCATCTGCTGGGTATCTCAATGGTTTTTCCGATCCCGAATACATCGAGCAGCTTCCCCAATTCCATCTTCCGAACCTTTCAAAAAACGCTACCTATAGGGCTTTTGAAATCAAAGGTGACAGCATGTTGCCCTTGGTATCGGGTACGGTTGTGATAGGAGCTTATGTTGAACAGTTACGCGAGATCAAGAACGGCAAAACCTATGTGTTGGTGACGGCCTCAGAGGGAATAGTTTATAAGCGGGTTTTTAATTATTTGGAAGAAAACGGCAAACTGTTCCTCAGTTCCGACAATGAAATGTACAAGCCCTACGAAGTCTCCGGAACCGAAATATTGGAAGCTTGGGAGGCCAAAGCCTTTATTTCAACCGATTTTCCCCATCCAAAAGACAAATCCGAACCTTTGTCGCTTGAGGATATCTCGAAAATGATCCTGGAGTTGAAATCGGAAATCAGGGGGATAAAAGGGTAGGGGAAGAAATGGTTTATTTCCTGTTGGGCTGGGATAAACTTCACTTACATTTTCCGAATCCAGCTGCCTCAAAGCACTAGGGGTTGAATTCATCCCGAAGTATTTCCTATTTGATCATAAGAGAAACCTGATCCACCAGAATGCCCATACACCGGGATCAGATGAGGCTAGGGGCCTGTTTGATGGCTTCTTAGGCAAGCATTAGGTGAGATTTACCACAAAAAGAGCCGTTCCCTAGGGAAACGGCTCTTACTTGAAGTTAATATCTCCAGAGAAATCTTGAACTGGTCTAACAGCCGTAATGCTCGACTGTTAAGGTGCTTCAGTCTACCGTCTCCGGTTTCTTACCCCTCAATTTCTCCGCTTTCGGCCTTCTCTATCAGTTCGTCATTGGCCCAGATGGCGATTTCCACCCTTCTGTTTTTGGCTCTTCCCGCTTCAGTATCATTTGACTCGACAGGGTTTTCAAATCCCATTCCTCTGGTGGAAATCCTTTTTGCATCAACACCCTGCATTTTCAGGTAGTTGGCTACGGAGTTAGCCCTTCTTTCCGAAAGCCCCTTATTGTACTCTGCAGCACCCTTGTTGTCCGTATGGCCTTCCACCATTACATTGGTATCCGGGTAATCATTAAGGATCCGGGCAAGCTCCATAACACTTTCTTGGGAAGCAGGAGTAAGTTCATATGAATCAAATCCGTACAAGATGCCGGATTCGAAAGTCAATTTAATCCCTTCACCGACCCGTTCCACTTCTGCAGCTTCAATGGCTTCCAATTCCTTAGCTTGCTTGTCCATATATTTACCTATGGCAGCCCCGCCTGCGCCCCCTACCGCCGCACCTATGATTGCACCAGCTGCGGTATTGCCGCTTTTGGCTCCTATCAGCCCTCCGATGGCTCCTCCGGCTCCACCCCCGATGGCAGCGCCTTTGCCTGTGTTGCTCCAATCGGCGCAACCAAATAATAATGCGGCACTTAATGTAATCCCTAAAATTGGCCTAAATGATTTCATAGTTAATGTTGGTTTAGTTTCATAAATTCTTCTTTGATTTTTGACACAGCGTCGAAAGAATCATCGATATTGATGATGCCTTTGCCAAATTCATGCCAGAAGCCATCTCCACAATCAATGAACGAGCCCTTTTTGGTGGGCACGGTCTCCTGGGCTATACCATAATCATAGTCTGGAAGAAAAACATAAGAAAGGAGAGGTTTTGTGCCTTCCCAATCCGCCTCTTTGGGAATTCCGTTGATGGACAGGTCAATTTTTCTGACCGAAAACCTGACGGTCAACTGATAGTCGGTGATCTGGCCGTCTTTTCTTACATGTCTAAATTTGAGGGTCAGCGGTGCCTCCTTTTTATTAATTTCATAAATGGCCTGAATATACTCCTGGGCCAAGTACAACCATTCCTGTTGATTGGCTGGTAGGGTTCTGGAAATTTTTCCATGGATATCCTTGACCAATAACTTAATACCTCCCTCTTCGTCTAAACTTCCTTTATTGGACCACTTGGACTGGGAATAGAGGTTTTTGATCGGCTGTTCCCAAACTGCAGGAATCTCTCCGATAAAGCTGTAATCATCATCCAAGGTGAAACCCTCGTTGAGAATTTCTTCTTCGGTGATCTCTTCTCTTGCTGTATAGTGAATGTCGAATTTGGTGTTGAGAAAGCCCTTTTCAAAGCCTATCCTCAGCTTGAAGGTATGGCTGAAAGGAGGCGGCAGCGCGCCTGTGTCATAGTCGAGTTCCAGGCGGATAATATCGTCGGTTTTTAAATGCATATGGGTAAAACATCTTTTTTAAAGAAAAGTTTTATGCTGGCTTATAATTTGCCCTTGGGAGAGTACACAACCTACAGTTTTTGGTTTTTCAATGTCTCCTTTCTATTGATCTTGTTAGAGGCTGTTTCCGCAAACTGTGGGACGAAGAGAAGATTTTTGGGATGATGAAAAGGAGGGAGGCTATCCTTAAGTAATCTTAAGGTACGTTCCTGATCCTCATATGCTTCCTTTGTGCCTTCGATTACTAAAACAATTTTTTCTCCAAGCTTTTCATCGGGAAGACCTGCTATAAAATAACGTTGGTTGGGAAAGCGTTGATGCATCAGTTCGCTGATCCGGACCTCTACTTCTTCGGGTTGCACTTTTATGCCACCTGTATTGAGGACAAAATCTGCCCGTCCTTTCCACATAAAACCTTCGGGCATAATTTCAACCGTATCGTTCGTCACTATCCAAGTATTGTTGGACATAGGTGCCTGGATTTCAAGTTGCTGATTGCTGTTTTGTCTGATATGCACCCCTGGCAAGGTCTTGTAGATCAGCGGCCCACCGGATTTAATATCAGCTAAAGCAATATGGGAAACGGTTTCGGTCATGCCATAGGTCTGGTAGAGGTTACCGGGGAGAGCTACCGCTTTTTGCCTCAACTTTTCTGAAAGTGGCGCTCCTCCAAGCAGAAGGTTTTTGATTTGTTGTAGAACAGACAGGCTGTGTTCATCCTGAAGGCAGGTCTCCAGCTGTATGGGCACCATGGTAGCAAAATCAAAAGATCTCTCCTTTGGAAAACCCATCAGGGGATTGGAAGAAGGTTCCACCAAATGGAGCTGGCTGTCCCACTCCATTGCGCGGACCAACATCATTTTGCCGGCAATCATTTCTGTATTGAGGCAACACAGCATGACAGCAAGGGGCTGGATTTTGAAAAAATCCCCCGTGGCTTTGGCACTACTGGTCATTTGGGACCGGGAAACGGCTATAGATTTCGGGGTTCCTGTAGAGCCTGAAGTTTTCAGTTCGAAGGATTTTTTACCATTCAGCCATTCATTGCAAAATGCGAGGGAATTCTCCATATAAGGCTTTTGGGCTGGCCACTGGCCTGCTGTGATTTGCTCGAAGGTAAATTCCTGCTTATCTATAAATATTTTACCCATTGGATGACGGCATTTTTCGGCAAATTACGAAGATTTTTCAGCTTAGAGGGCTAGCCTTACGGATGAAAAATCAAATTTGCCTATCTTTGCGCCCTATGAGCAATATTGATTTTAAGCGCTATACTATTACTTCTGCCTTGCCCTATGCCAATGGCCCTTTGCATATCGGACACCTTGCCGGCTGCTACATCCCTTCGGATATATACGTCAGGTATCTTCGTCTGCAACAAAAGGATGTTGCCTACATCTGCGGATCAGATGAGCATGGGGTGGCCATTACCATCAAAGCCAAAAAGGAAGGCAAAACTCCTCAGGAGATAGTGGACAGGTACCACCAGATCATGAAGGAGAGTTTCAGGGAATTTGGGATAAGTTTTGACCATTACTCCAGAACTAGTGCAGCCATCCACCACCAGACGGCTTCGCAGCTTTTTCTTGATTTATACAATAAGGGAGAATTTGATGAGCAGGTTACCGAACAATATTATGATGAAGAGGCCAACCAGTTTTTGGCGGATCGATACATAGAAGGAACCTGCCCCAACTGTGGCTATGAGCATGCCTATGGTGACCAATGCGAGAAGTGCGGCACCTCGCTTAGCCCCACTGATTTGATCAATCCAAAATCCAAATTGAGTGGAAACGTCCCTGTTCTAAAAGAAACCAAGCACTGGTTTTTAAATTTGGCGAGGTATACGGAATTTCTAAAAAAATGGATACTCGAGGACCACAAGGACGACTGGAAAAACAATGTGTTGGGCCAATGTCGGTCTTGGTTGGAAGCAGGGGAGGGATTACAGTCGCGCTCCATGACCCGTGATATGGATTGGGGTATCCCTGTTCCCTTGGAAGGAGCAGAGGGAAAAGTCCTCTATGTATGGTTTGATGCGCCTATAGGATATATATCTTCTACCAAAGAATGGGCAGCGCAAAAAGGAGTGGGTTGGGAGCCTTATTGGAAAGATAAGGACACCAAACTCGTCCATTTCATCGGAAAGGATAATATCGTGTTCCATTGCATCATCTTTCCCGCAATTTTAAAAACGCTCGGAGAGTTTGTACTGCCGGATAATGTCCCAGCCAATGAATTCCTGAATCTGGAAGGGGATAAGATTTCCACTTCCAGAAACTGGGCGGTGTGGCTACATGAATATTTGCAGGAATTTCCTGGCAAGCAAGATGTCTTGAGGTATGTCTTGACGGCCAATGCGCCCGAAACCAAAGACAACGATTTCACTTGGAAAGATTTTCAGTCCCGCAACAATTCTGAGCTGGTGGCGGTATACGGCAACTTTGTAAACAGGGCTTTGGTGCTTACCGATAAGTTTTTTGGCGGTACGGTCCCCAATAGGGACGAGTTGACGGCTTATGATGAGGAAGTGTTGGAAGCCATCCAGTCTTTTCCAGCAAAAATCAGTGCTTCTATTGAAAAATATCGGTTTAGGGAGGCTTTGAGTTACGTGATGGATTTTGCCAGGTTGGGCAATAAGTACTTGGCGGATACTGAGCCTTGGAAAACCATTAAAGAAGACAAAGAAAGGACAGGAACAATTTTAAATATTGCGCTTAATATTTCGGCCAATCTGGGCATAGTATCAGCACCCTTTCTTCCTTTTACAGCAGAGAAACTTTCTGCAATGCTGCAGGTAGGGGCGTTGAATTGGCCAGATGCTGGAAACACAGAGATACTTAAAGGAGGCCATCAGCTGGGACAGGCTGCCTTGCTATTTGAAAAAATAGAGGACGAAGTCGTTGAAGCCCAGGTCAACAAGCTCCTCCAGTCTAAGAAAGAAAATGAACTTGCAGAAGCAGTACTTCCCCCGATAAAAGATACCATTTCCTTTGATGATTTTTCCAAGCTGGATATGCGGATTGTCACGGTGTTGGAGGCGGAACGGGTGAAGAAATCCAAGAAGTTGTTAAAATTAACTGTGGATACCGGCTTGGGTACACGAACCGTCCTGAGCGGAGTGGC
>Ga0079223_10002137_pt1 | contig 12146 bp, 10 predicted proteins | sample Stecom2011_FD_75072 | JGI IMG/M metagenome (GOLD analysis project Ga0079223, IMG submission 75072) | Agricultural soil microbial communities from Utah to study Nitrogen management - Steer compost 2011 | ecosystem: Environmental > Terrestrial > Soil > Agricultural land | place: USA: Utah...
CGATTTGAAAGATAATGAGATATATATGAATACAAAACGCCGAGTTTTGTGCGAAACTCGGCGTTTTTAATGTAGTACTAAGTTAAATAAAGTAGTGTAGTGTTGTACTATACAATTAATGCACTACAAAAATACAATAGATTGGCACACCAAAACGGGGGGTTAGCCCCTCAATCTAGACGATATGACTTTTTTCTTGTTCTTTTTTGAAAATTTTCGCGTCTACAACGAAAGTGGCGAATGGAATAAGAGAGGCAGCATATGCCAGGCAGTTAACCTTAAAGCTCCACTTCTTTTCTAAGTTCACAATGAAAACCATGATACAGTATGCGATAAACAAAAATCCATGGGCCATTCCTACAAATTTATTTGGAGTAGGCATGTCAAACACATATTTCAGGGGCATTGTTAACGCAAAAGCGAGGTATGATATTCCTTCAATCAACGCCAAGAGCCTAAGAATTGATAAATTACTTGAAAAATTCATTTTTTTCGGTGAAGTTACTCATTTTAGCTGAAGGTCCATAGTTCTACTTTTCCATTTCGTCGATAATGTTTTTATTTTCTATCGCCCAAACAATCAATCTCTTTTTACTCGTATCAATATTTAGTTTTTTACATATTCTTGACCTGTAATTTTCAACTGATTTGGAGGAGATAAACAAAAGCTCAGCGATTTCCTTTGAGGAATATTTCTCAGAGACTAAGGCCAGCGTTTTAAACTCTGCTTCCGTTAGTTCTTTGAGTTTATTGGTAACTTCATTATAGTACTTGAGTTCTTTCTGAACTTTCGGAGATTTTCGCATTGATTTTGCGATATAGGATTCCCCCCGCTTTAAGCTTTCAATACATTCAACCAATTCTTCTGAAGTGTTGTCTTTTACCAAGTATGCATTTGCACCACTGTCCAATGCTTTTTTTAACATTTCCCCATCATTATACATAGTGAGTATAATTAACTTTGAACTGGTTTGATCTCTTACTGCCGAACAAACATCAAGACCGTTTTTTCCTGGCATATCAATGTCGAGTAAACTAAAATCTGGAGTATTGTCTAAAATACCTTGTTGTGCATCTATTCCATTATCAAATTCTAAGATTTCAGCTTTTGGAAATGCATTGTGAAGTAAAGCTTTTAAACCACTTCGAAATATTGGATGATCATCAGCAATAAGAAAAAGCATAGTTTAAGTTTTTGGGAATTTAATTATTATTTTGAGGCCTTTATTTAATTGGGAATGTATAGAAAAACGACCACCAATTTTACTGCTTCGTTCTTTCATAGCTGAAACACCAAAGCCTGTTTTTACTGAAGGATCGAATCCTTTTCCATTGTCTCTATAAATATAAATAAAGTTATTGCCTTCCTCTTTTATGGTAACTTTTATTGATTTTGCATCGGCATGTTTTATCGTATTGTTTATACTTTCCTGTGTTATTCTGTACAATTGATTTTGTGTTTCAAGTGATAAGTTGTCTATCCCATCAGATAAATTAAAACTGGTGATTAGTTTTGTGTCTTTCTCTATCTTATCCAAAAGCGAAATAACGCTTCTTTTTAATCCAATTTTCTCTAAGAAAGAAGGATGTAATTCATGCGACAAAACCCTTACCTGTTGAATTAAGTCTCCCAAGGACGACTCCATATCGTCTATGTTCGACAATTGTCCTTTATTAAACAGATTGATCTTGGATTTAGCCACGGATAAAGATTGGCCAATATCATCATGCAGATCTTTTGAAATTCTTGAACGTTCATCATCAATGTTCTTAATTAATTGATGACTAAAGTGTACCTGTTGTTTTCTTCTGACCTGTACATGCCGTAAATAAAAGAAGACAATCCCAAATAGAAATATACTTATGCTTAAGGAAACAATTATCGCTACACGAGATTGATATAGTTTATTGTCTTTTTCTAAAATAGATATCCGAGAACGCTCTTCTTTTAATTCTGCTTCCTTTCTTTCGGTATCATAAATAACTTGTAATTCTGAAAACTGTCTTTGATTACTTACTTCTTCAGTACTATCACGTAAATGAGAATAAAACATGTAGGTTTCTAAAGCTTCTTCAAAGCGATTCAGTTTTTTATATACTTTGGACTTAAGTTTATAGGCCAGTAAAACATCTTCTAAGTTTGTGTTTATTTTAGCATAATATAGAGCAGAGTCAATTAACTCCAAAGCCAAGTCATAGTTTTCTTTTATGAGGTGAGATTCAACTTTTATAAGAAATGGTTTCGCAATATGCTGCATTTCATTTTGATTAATAAAAATAAGGTAAGCAGAATCGGCATGCAAAATCGCCAAGTTAGGTTCATTTAGTTTTTGGTAGGCGTTACTTAAATTCAAATGAGTAATTGCTCTGGTGTAGGGAAAACCAATTTCATTTGCACGCTCTAAGGAATTCTGGAAGTATTGAATGGACTTATCAAGCATTCCAAGCTGTTCATAAACGAGTCCAATGTTATTATGCAAATAGAATTTTAGACGAACATTTTTCAAATCTTTAGAAAGCTCTATTCCCCTTTGAAAGTCTTCTAATGCTTTATCATACTGTTGGTTTTGGAACTTAATCAATCCAATGTTACTCAGTAGCATTGCTTGTAAATAATTATCTTTTGCACTTGATGCTAAATCAAAAGCTTCAAGGTAATTGATCAAAGCTTGATTTGGTTTATATTTTAGTTCATTACAAGACGCTAAACCATTTAAACTGAACACCATATTATTGGTATCTCCTCTTGCTTTAGAAACATGATAATACTCTCTAAAGTTTTGTAAAGCTTCTTCGGTACGGGTATAAAGATTATTAAAGTTTTTTCTAATTTTAATGGAGTATATCAAGGTTGTATCTCCAATTTCCCTGGCATAAACTGTACTGGTATCGTAATAAGCAGCAGCGATATCATGTTTACCTAATAAGTAATTGTACTTCCCATAGTTTTGGTAAACTAAGGCCACTTTGGATAAATCATTTTCTTTTTTAGCAATCGCAATGGCCAATTTTCCGTTTTCATATACCTGAATCGAATCATAGAATGTGCTGTTCTCTATTTTTTCTATGAGTTGATCATAGTTTAAATCATTCTGCGAATAGACAACTATGCTAAAAGAGAAGAGCCCCAGTAGAAAGAAGATAATAGATTTCATATTGTTAAACTTACACATTATAATTTATATTCTGAATCAAGCAAGATGTTGAAGTCGTTAAAAATTAAAAAAATCGCATGAAATATATTGATTGAGAGCTATTTCAATAGCAGTTTAATTCAACGAATAAAACTTTTAACACTTATACTTTTCTTTTAAATTTGATAATTGTTATATTGTGATGAACCAATAGTAAATAGTTATGGTTGAGTTAAGCAAAAACATTTTGACAAAAGTTAGTTTTGATCGTCAATTATTTCAAAAAGAACTTGAGAAATCTGTTAAATGGATTAGCAAATCTGAGGATTTACAAACCTTTAAAGAATGGTGTATGATAGAGTTCGGACACCTTTACCCTTCGGTATTAAAAAAAGTATTCTATAAAAAATAACAAAAGAGGAGCTAATTTAGCTCCTCTTTAAATTTATAAAAACTTTTATATTAACCTTATCAGTTGTTTAAAACAGATCTCCTTGAGATGAGTTGGGAGTTTTCTCTAAGTGTTCATAAGCTTTTTGAGTAACTTTTCTTCCTCTTTGCGTTCTTACTAAGAATCCTTCTTGAATTAAGAAAGGTTCATATACTTCTTCGATGGTTCCTGCGTTTTCACCTACTGCAGTAGCTAAAGTTGTAATTCCTACAGGGCCACCATTGAATTTCTCAATCAGCGCCAATAGCAAACGGTTATCCATTTCATCCAAACCGTTTTCGTCTACATTCAAAGCAGTCAAAGCAATGTTTGTAATATCGATATTTATGGTTCCATCCCCCTTTATTTGAGCAAAATCACGCACCCTTCTAAGCAAAGCGTTGGCAATTCTGGGAGTACCTCTGCTTCGGCTTGCAATTTCATAAGCTGCATCATGCTGAATGGGTATATTCAGTAAATCTGAAGAACGATTGACAATTAATGTAAGCGTTTTGGCATTGTAATATTGTAAACGGGCATTTATACCAAACCTCGCCCTTAAAGGAGCAGTAAGCAATCCTGAACGCGTTGTAGCACCAATTAGTGTGAAAGGATTAAGCGCAATTTGAACTGTACGCGCATTAGGACCGGAATCAATCATGATATCAATTACGAAATCTTCCATTGCAGAATAAAGGTATTCTTCAATAACAGGGGAAAGTCGATGGATTTCATCAATAAATAAAACATCACCTTCGTCAAGACTTGTCAACAATCCAGCTAAGTCACCAGGTTTGTCTAAAACAGGACCTGAAGTAACTTTAAACCCCACACCAAGTTCGTTGGCAATAATATGTGCTAATGTAGTTTTACCAAGACCTGGAGGTCCATGCAATAAAACATGGTCAAGCGGTTCATTTCTTTGTTTTGTAGCTTGAACAAATATCTGAAGATTCTCAACAATTTTTTGTTGTCCTGTAAAGTCTTCTAAAGACTTAGGACGCAAAACCCTATCGAAGTCAGAGTCAATCCCTTCACTCTCCGTTCTATAATCAAAATCTTCTTCTTCCACGCTTATTATTTCTATTTCAAAGATAAGAAAAGCCCAGCACACAATGTGTACTGGGCTCATAAATATTATATTAAAATAGACTAATGTTCTATCTCTCCTTCTTTAAGTGGAACAGTTTGAGGAATAAAGTCTTCGTCTGCTCCTGGCTTAGAGTAGTCATATGGCCAACGGTGAACTACTGGTAATTCTCCAGGCCAGTTTCCGTGACCAGGAACAATAGTTGGAGTTGTCCACTCTAAAGTATTTGAACGCCATGGATTCAATGGTGCGATTGGACCTCTGAAAATACTATAGAAGAAGTTCCAGAAGAAGAATACTTGACCAAATGCTCCAATAATAGCGAATACTGTAATAATGATATTCAAATCAAGGATCATTTCTCCAGCTGTTGGATTGAACGTATCAAAGATTGAGTTATCGTAATATCTTCTTGGCGTACCTCCGATTCCAACAAAGTGCATTGGAAGGAATACACCGTATCCACTAACAATTGTGGTCCAGAAGTGCGCATATCCTAACCTGTTGTTCATCATTCTTCCGAACATTTTAGGGAACCAATGGTAAACCCCTGCGAACATCCCGAATATGGCAGACAATCCCATCACAACGTGGAAGTGAGCTACAACGAAATAGGTGTCATGCACCTGAATATCTAAAGCTGAATCCGCAAGAATAATACCTGTAACTCCACCTGATATAAACGTAGATACTAATCCGATAGCAAATAACATTCCTGGAGTAAATATAATTGAACCTCTCCATAAAGTCGTTAAGTAGTTAAATACTTTAACGGCTGATGGAATCGCAATTAACAGGGTTGTAAATACAAAGACACTACCTAAGAAGGGGTCCATTCCCGAAACGAACATGTGGTGAGCCCATACGATAAAGGATAAGAAACCAATAGCTAATAATGATCCAATCATTGCACGGTAACCGAAAATTGGTTTACGTGAATTTGTGGATATAATTTCGGATGAAATACCCAAAGCAGGAAGTAATACAATATATACTTCAGGGTGACCTAAGAACCAGAACAAGTGTTGGTATAAAATTGGAGAACCTCCAACGTTATCTAACATTTCATCTTTAATAATAATATCACTTAAGTAGAAGGAGGTTCCTAAAACTCTATCCATGAAAAGCAATAATGCAGCAGATAATAGAACTGGGAAAGCTAAAACTCCAACAATTGCTGTAACTAAGAACGCCCATATAGTCAATGGCATTCTTGTCATGCTCATTCCTGTTGTTCTTAAGTTAATGATTGTAGTAATATAGTTCAAAGAACCAATCAATGAAGAAGCAATAAAAATAGTCAATGAGATCAACCATAATGTCATTCCTAATCCAGATCCAGAAACGGCTTGTGGCAAGGCAGAAAGTGGAGGGTAAACTGTCCACCCAGACATTGCAGGTCCTGATTCAACGAATAAGGATACTAACATAATCACTGCAGATATATTAAATAACCATGCAGACATCATGTTGATAAATCCTGAAGCCATATCTCTTGCTCCGAGTTGAAGTGGAATAAGTATGTTAGAGAATGTACCACTAAGTCCTCCTGTCAAAACAAAGAAAACCATGATTGTTCCGTGAATTGTAACTAAACCAAGATACATATCTTGATTTAAAATTCCATCTGGAGCCCAACGGTCTCCTAAGAACATATTTAAAAAGTCTGAAGATTCACCTGGCCATGCCAATTGTATTCTAAAGAATACAGACAACATCATTCCAACTAATCCCATAAATATAGCTGCAATTAAAAATTGCTTACCGATTATTTTATGGTCATAGCTAAAGATATACTTTGATACAAAGCTCTCTTCGTGATGATCATGTTCGTGAATTGCTTCTTGAGCTGCAGTTGCCATGTTTAAAAATATTTACTTATTGATAATAATATTAATTTTCTTCTACTCTACTAGCGATAGATTCGTAGTACTCTAGTAATTTAGCTTCATTTCCAGTAATCCAAGGAGTACCATCATATGTTGATTTAGTTTTTTGCCATTCAAGGTATTCTTTAGGCTCTAAAACTTTAATCGACATTTTCATTCTGTAGTGAGATCCACCACAAATTTTGTTACACAATAAAGCGTACTCAAACTCAGGATTATTCAACTTTCTCTTCATATCATTTGATGAATAAATCGGTTGAATTTTAAAGAAAGTTGTTAATCCAGGAACTGTATTCATTTGTGCACGGAAGTGTGGGAAATAAGCACTGTGGATAACGTCTTTAGATCTAAAGTGGAAGTTATATTTCTGACCTTTCAATAAGATTAAACTGTCTTCAACAATAACATCATCATTTGCAAAAGCATCTAGAGAATCAGCATAAGTAACTGACATAGCTTCAAGAAGACGAGACATACGCTCCTTTCTTCCCAATTCTTTTTCTAAATCTTTACGTTCTTTAGAAGAAATCGCTACTGAACGATCGTTCAATTTGTTTTCTAACATTTCAACACCACTGTTACCAGGTTCACCAACTTTCATAAGTGATAAAGAACGTTCAATATTCTCTTTGGTCATAATCCCGTAAGGATTTTCAGCAGTTGTTAACTTATAATCGAATTTACCCAATTGGTTATTCATTCCTGAATAACGTGCTGTCCACGCAAATTGGTAAGCGAAAATCTCAACATCTTCATATTCTGAACCAGCTTTAGAAGTTGCATCATTCCAAGTTTGTAGACCGAAAATAATAATTACAGAAAGTACTGCTGCTGGAATAACAGTCCATATTATCTCCAATTTATTGTTGTGCGCATAGTAATATGCTTTAACACCTGGTTTTCTTGAATACTTCCAAGCGAATATGAACAATAATGAATTGGTAAGGAAAAATACTGATATGATAATGATCCAGTTTAGGTCAAATAACCAGTCGATCTCAACACCATGTGCAGATGCAGCAGGACCAAGATTTACGTAGCCGTACTTCAACATTAACCAAATAAAAGAAGCATAAAGCGCAATCATGAAGACAAGCATCATATTTGCATTAAACTTGTTTTCGTTTTCTGGAATCTCTTCCTCCTTTCGCTTGGTGGCTTTTGCTGTTAGCTCGCTAACACGCACTAATTGTGCGATAGCAAGGACCCCAAAAATGATCACCAATATAATAACTAACTTATTGCCCATCTCTCTAAAATATTAACTTAAACTTATAAAAATTATATCTCGTGGTGTAAAGATTCGTCCAAGAAAGGATGGTTTTTACTAACCAGTGGAGATTGTGATAACTTCACTAAAATAACTCTAACGAATAAACCTAAGAACAATATCGCCATTCCGATTTCCATTGCACCGATACTCGCAGTTGGTCCCATAGAACCACCCATTACCATAATCCATACATCTAACCAGTGTCCAGCTAGAATTACTAGTCCAACAAAAGTAAGAATACCTGCATGTCTTTTTGCATCTCTTGACATTAAAATTAACATCGGGAATGCAAAGTTAATGATAAACATACCAAAGTACAATAGTTTGTAATGTTCAACACGCATTAAATAGTAAGTTGTTTCTTCAGGTATATTGGCATACCAGATCAACATGTATTGAGAGAACCATAAGTAAGCCCATAAGAAAGAAGTAGCAAAAACCCATTTTCCAATATCATGAATATGGCTTTCGTTTACTTTAGGAAGGTATCCTAATTTCTTAAGGTACAATAGAAGAATAATGATTACAACCATCGCACTTGTCCATGACCCAGCAAATACGTACCATCCAAATAATGTAGAGAACCAGTGAATATCAATTGACATTAACCAATCCCAAGAACTTGTTGAGCTAAATACTGCAAAGAATACTAAGAATAAAGCACCACGACGGTAATTCTTAAAGTGAATATCTACAGCCAATTGTGGGTTTTTATCTTGCATAATAGAACGCTTCATGAAACCTTTCCACATGAAATAATAGATCGCTAAATAAGATAATGTTCTTACCCAAAAGAAAGGTTGATTTAAGTATGCCCCTTTCATAGAAGATAGTTCATCATAATGAGCACCACCTTCTTTCATAACTTCAGGATCCATCCATTGGTAGATATGTGCCCCATTCATAAAAGAAAGTGTAATGAAGGTAATTACCAACAATCCAATACCCATTGGTAAGAATCCTGTAATTGCTTCTATTACACGCTTTATATAAACAAACCAACCTGATTCTGTAGCGTATTGCAAGGCTAAGAAGAACATAGCACTAATCGCAATAGAGAAAAAGAAGAAACTATTTGACAATACGTTTCCCATGAATTTTTGACCTAGGTTTCCATCACCCATTGCAGCAATAACTCCGATACCTGTAAATACGATACCAACAACCATAAAGATTGTGGTCCACATTTTAGCCTTATTTGAAACTTGATAATCCATTTTATCTACTTATTTTCTAAATTATAAAACTCTATTATTGTTCTGTTTCTTCTTCCTCTACAGATTCAGAAACAGTTTCTTCCATTACAGAACCAACACCATAATCATCAAGTCTCAATTTATTGATGTGATGAACAATGGTCCAAATTTCGTTATTCTTTAACAATGATGCGTGAGCTCCCATCATCCCTTTACCGTAGTAAATTGAGAAGAATACTTGTCCATCAGAAAGGTCTTTAAGATTATTAAAGTCAGGAACACCCATGTATGCACCACTTTCAACCATTGGCCCTTTTCCGTCACCTTTAGTACCATGACAATGTGCACAATTGATATCAAATAATTTCTTTCCTTTAGAGAAGATTGCTTTTTCGTTCTCGTCCGTTAATTTAATTGGGTTTCTATCTTCAGCTGCTTTAAAGTAATCTCCACCAGCTTCAGAACTTAAGTTCCATCCATGCTTTGCTTGTAACCCATGAGTTACAGGAGCAAAACTATTCGCTTGACGGTGATACGGTAAATACATCTCTAAATCCTCAACTTTTCCATGGTAAGGAATTGTATGAACAGGAGGATGCTTAGCCGAAGCGGTCATCGTTAACTCTTTGTTTGTTCTATCCTTTACAAAGCCGTAATCAACATAGGTTTCAATTGCTGGAGAACGGTACATGTCTGGCATAAACTCTAACCCTGGAGAATCAGGATCAGAAATACAAGAAACAAGTGTCCCAATTCCAAATGTTAGCACTAATGCTTTAGTTGATATTGCCTTAATTTTCTTCTTCATGGCAAATTATTTAATGTTTTTTTGATCTAACTCTACTATTCCTGTCTCCATTAGCATTGCTTCAAGTTCGTCCTTAGAGAACTTTCTATTTTCGCTTAATCTTAACTCCATAACAAAACGGTCATCCGTTGTGCGTGAGTCAGGATTTTCAGCTGGCATACCAGGAATTGTTTTATTAGCTAAGAAGTAGGTAATAACCATGGCGTGAGCAGCAAATAAAACTGTCATCTCAAATCCAATAGGAACGAATGCCAACATGTTCTCTAAGAAAGAAAAACTCGGCTTACCTCCAATGTTCATTGGCCAATCAGTAATCATAATGTATCTCATTCCAATAAGAGAAAGAGCCAATCCTGTCAATCCGTATAAGAAAGACATGATTCCTAATCTTGTTTCCTTCAATCCAATAATTGGATCAATTCCATGAACTGGAAACGGAGAGAATACCTCTGATACTTTAACTCCTTTTGCAACTAACTTCTTTGCGCCATCTTTTAGCACATCGTCATCGTTATACATTGCATAAAAAACTACGTTCGATCCCATGTCTTAATTATTATCGTTTTTTAATTTCACTACTGATTCCTTTTGCCAAACTAAAAGCTGAGCTAAAGTAACGCCTGTACCTAAATAAGTAGTTAACGCTGTTAAATCTATAGACTCGTCAATTTTAGCCAATTGAACGAAAGTATAAATTCCAATCTCATTCAGTTTTAATTCTATAGCAGCATCTAATTCTGTCAATTCCGTTAGGTTGTCTTTCTGACTTACATCAGCGCTACCTAAGTTGTCAATTATCTTTTTCAAACCATCTACAACAGTTGGTTTAATCAATTCTTGGACTGGTGCAGTTGTTACACTTGGTTTTGCATTAGAAGGTTTCATTTTAACATCTGCTAAATGTTGTTCTTCAATTGAGAATGCAGGTGTTTTTGCATCACCATCTTTATATGATTGTCCTGAAGATTTCAATATTGATTTGATCTCATTCAATGATAACACTGGGAAGTATCTTGTAAATAACAAGAAGAATACGAAGAACAATCCAATGGTTCCAACAAAGATTCCTATATCAATGTGCGTTGGATAGAACATACTCCATGAAGATGGAAGGTAATCTCTGTGAAGCGTTGTTCCAATAATCACAAAACGCTCAAACCACATTCCGATATTTACAACAATCGCAATGATAAATGTAAATGTTAAACTTGTTCTCAATTTTTTGAACCACATCAACTGTGGAGAAACAACGTTACACGTCATCATTGCCCAATAAGCCCACCAGTAAGGTCCGGTTGCTCTGTTGATAAATGCATATGCTTCATATTCTACTCCTGAGTACCATGAAACGAAAAGCTCTGTTAAGTAAGCAACTCCAACAATAGATCCAGTCGCCATAATAACAATGTTCATGTACTCAACATGTTTTACGTGAATGTACGCTTCAAGGTTATATGCTTTTCTCATTACAAGCATTAAGGTTTGTACCATTGCGAATCCTGAGAATACGGCACCTGCAACGAAGTAAGGAGGGAAAATGGTAGTATGCCATCCTGGTATTACAGAGGTTGCGAAGTCAAAAGATACAATAGAGTGAACCGAGAATACAAGTGGTGTCGCTAAACCTGCAAGAATAAGTGAAATCATTTCGAAACGACTCCATTGTTTTGCACGTCCTGACCAACCAAATGATAGCATTGAATACATTTTCTTAGCTACTGGTTTTTTAGCTCTATCTCTAATTGTTGCAAAGTCTGGAATTAATCCAATGTACCAGAATACTAAAGAAACTGATAGGTACGTAGAAATTGCAAAAACGTCCCAAAGTAATGGGGAGTTAAAGTTGGGCCATAATGAACCAAATTGATTAGGAAGTGGCATAACCCAGTATGCAACCCAAATACGTCCCATGTGAATTAACGGGAATAATCCGGCCATAAATACTGCGAAAATCGTCATCGCTTCAGCAGAACGGTTAATGGCCATTCTCCATTTCTGACGGAAAAGTAAAAGTACTGCAGAAATAAGAGTTCCTGCGTGACCAATACCAACCCACCATACGAAGTTGGTAATATCCCAAGCCCAGTTAATGGTCTTGTTCAATCCCCATGTTCCAATACCTGTACCCAATAAGTACAAAATACATCCCACACCATACAGTCCGATAATTGCTGCAATAGCAAATAATACGTACCACGTTTTTGGTGCTTTACCTTCAATTGGTTTACAAACATCCTCAGTTACTTGATGAAAGGTCTTGTGACCTAAAACTAAGGGTTCTCTAATTGTTGCTTCCTTATGCATTACAATATATTTATTGTTTTAA
>Ga0079223_10002138_pt1 | contig 12144 bp, 13 predicted proteins | sample Stecom2011_FD_75072 | JGI IMG/M metagenome (GOLD analysis project Ga0079223, IMG submission 75072) | Agricultural soil microbial communities from Utah to study Nitrogen management - Steer compost 2011 | ecosystem: Environmental > Terrestrial > Soil > Agricultural land | place: USA: Utah...
GACCGAGAATCTCTAATCGGCCTATCTTTGGAGGCGAAACCCTGTTCGGACGAGGCACCAAATAACAAACCGTCGAGCCTACGACGGTGGGTGGCACCTTTTCTACCTAAACGAATGTATGTTCCCCGTGGTCCAGTCGCGAGACGCGTGCCTGTTGTGCCAAACAACACTCCGACACCGGATTTCGAGATATTGAAATGCAAAGGGCCAAATTGAACGGTCTTGCGGATGTAGAATCCCATGCGCACGCAACCTTTTAAATGTATTGATGTTTAAATTGGTGAGTGACGGATTCTATGACGTAGATAGAGCTATTGCTAATATTATACAATCTGATTCGAAATTTAGTTTAGGATAGAATCAAAAACCGCAAGCACGAATCTTCTGATATTTCTTCGCTCTACAGTTCCCCGCGCTGCCGCAATTCCTCAGTGCACGCGGGGCAATAGCCAGTGAAGCAGGCGCACGCGCTCGTCACGCTGACGCCCTTGCGGCGAACCAGCTCGCTCACCATGCGGTTGAGCAGATCCGCGTGAATGAGCGTGCGCGAGCCGCAGCGAATGCACGTCAAATAGTGCTGCTCCGGCCCTTCGGAGAGGCGAAAGACCTCGCGGCGGTGATCCGGCTCGACGTAACGATGCTCGATAATGTCCAGGTCCGCGAACAGGTTCAGCGTGCGATACACCGTCGCCAGGCTGATGCTTGCGTCCTGGTCGTGCGCAAGCTGGAAAATCTCTTCGGCGTCAAGGTAGGACGTCTGCCCCGCCAACACTTGCAGCAACAGCGTGCGCTGCGGCGTAACTTTGAAGCCACGTTCGCGCAGCAGCGTTTCGGATTCGTCGATCAGGTGTGGCATGGCGGCCCAGTCTCCTCACTTATCCCACCGCCATTATACCGAATCTCCCAGCAAGGCGGCGACTGCGTCCAACGTGGGCGGGATTGTGTGCATCGCATTTGCGTACGTTGAAGACACATCTGGCAGCGTCCCGGCGTGGTACTTAATCACCGCATCCGGGTCTTTGAGCAGGTGCCCGGTCAGCACGGCGACCACGTCCTCACCCGGCGCAATCGTGCCCTCGTCCACCAGGCGGCGGATGCCTGCGACCGTCGCCGCGGACGCAGGCTCGCAGCCGATCCCCGCCGCGTCGATCTGCGCCTTCGCGTCGAGAATCGCCTGATCACTCACCTCGGTGACTACGCCATCGGTCCAGCGCAGCGCGCGGATCGCTTTCGGATAATTCGCCGGGTTCCCGATGCGAATCGCGGTCGCCAGCGTCTCCGCGCGGACAGTGTGGCGCGTCTGCCAGCCCTCGCGATAGCCGAGGTAAAGCGGATTCGCACCTTCCGCCTGCACGATGGCCAGTCGGGGAATCCGGTCGATTAGGCCGAGCGCGTGCAGTTCGTGCAGCGCCTTGCCGAACGCCGAGCTGTTGCCCAGGTTGCCGCCGGGCACAACGATCCAATCCGGCGCGCGCCATCCGCGCTGGTGCAGCAGCTCGATCATAATTGTCTTTTGTCCTTCGAGCCGGAAGGGATTGACCGAGTTCAGCAGGTAGATCGGCAGCTCATCGCACGCCTGGCGGACCAACTCCAGCGTGTCGTCAAAATCGCCCTCGACCTGCACGCTCGTCGCGCCATACGCCAGGCTCTGCGCAACCTTGCCGAGCGCGACATACCCTACCGGGAAGAAGACCAGCGCTTGCAGCCCGGCGATCGCCGCGTACGATGCCATTGACGCCGAGGTGTTGCCGGTCGAGGCGCAGATCACGCTGCGCGCGCCGACGATCCGCGCCTGCGTAACGCCACCCGTCATCCCGCGATCCTTGAAGCTGCCGGTCGGGTTCTCGCCTTCGTGCTTCAGTTGGAGCCGCGTCACGCCCGTATAGTCCGCCAGACGCTGCCCGGCGATGTAGAGCGTGGTGTTGCCCTCGCCGCGCGTAACAGCCTGCGCCGCGCGGATGCCGGGGCGGATTAGCTCGCGATAGCGCCACACACCAGAGCGGTCGAGCGGGTACCAGCTTGCCAGCCGCCGGTCGAACAGGTCATGCGATACGACCGGGCGCAGCGCGTCGAGGTCGTGCACCACGTCGAGCAGCCCGCCACACACGGGGCAGGTGATCAGGCGCGCGTCGAGGGCGTCTTCGCGCCCGCAATCCATACACTTGAGCAGGCTAGGCATCCGCTTGTATCCTTGTGCTACGAGAAGGCTTGGCGCGAGGATTGTAGCACGCTCCCGCGACGAGGACACGCCCACGCCCATGAGAAACCGATGAACGTTGAGCGCCAGCCTTTCCAAACGCCGTATAATCGAAGGAACCTCTAATCCCAAGAACGTCGCGCCGGGCGCTGCGCCCGGTGAAGCGCGTATCACACAGGCAAAGGATGCCCGTTATGAACCACTCACACGCTCGCGCTCTGCGGCTACTGGCCGTTCTGCTGGCGCTGGCGCTGCTCGCCGCACCGCTGGCAGAGATCGCCCGCGCCCAGGACCCGGACACTGCGCCCCACCGTCGCGGCCCCGGCGACGACACGCTGGCGCTGCTCAACGAGACGATGATCCCCCCGCGTGACCGGATCGATCTCGCGCGCCGCCTGCTCGGCGTGACCGGCATCCCCGCGCCGCCAACTACACCGCCCGCCGAGTTGGAACTGGGCGCAGTGCGCACCTTCTGGGTGGACAATCTCGACAACGACTATGAGTTTCAGGTCGACGCCGAGTTGATCTACAAGACCGATCACATCTACGTCTTCTACGAGGTAGGCCAGCGCGCCGACTGGGACGCGATCAAACGCTCGACGGACCGCTTTGAAGAAGTCGTCCGCCCGCGTATTCACGAGGTTTTCGGCGAGGAGTGGTCGCCTGGTATCGACGGCGATCCGCACCTGGTAATTCTGCACGCGCGTGACATGGGCAACTGGGTCGCCGCCTATTACGCCAGCTCCAGCCAGTATCCGACCGAAGCGGTGCCGACCTCAAACGAAGCCGAGATGTTCTTCGTCAATCTGGACACGATGCGCGGCACGATCGGCACGCCGGAATATGAGAGCGTGCTCGCGCACGAGTTCCAGCACATGGTGCACTGGCACATCGATCAGAACGAGGAATCGTGGCTGAACGAGGGCGCTTCTGAGCTGGCCGCGATGATCGCGGGCTATGGCGCGAGCAGTTTCGCGGCGCAATACCTGCGCAACCCGGCGCTGCAGCTCAACACCTGGCCGGAAGACAACAACCGGGCGGCGCATTATGGCGCGGCGTTCATGTTCATGGCGTACTTTTACGACCGCTATGGCGAGGAAGCGACCACTGCGCTGATCCGCAGCCCGCTCAACGGCCTGAGCGGGGTCGAGACGGCGCTGGACGCGATCAACGCAACCGATCCCAGCACGGGCGCGCCGGTGGCGCTAGCCGACTTGTTTGGGGATTGGGTGATCGCCAACCTGCTGCTCGACCCGTCCGCCGGGGATGGGCGCTATGCGTACACGCTGGAGCCGATGCAGCACCTGCCGCGCGCGAACCCCACGCACCAGCTTGCGCCCTCATCCGAGCCGATCGCGCTGTCGGCGCCGCAGTGGGGCGCGAACGTGCTGGCGCTGCCGGAAAGCGCCGCGCCGCGCACCTATCGCGTCCAGTTTGAAGGCGACGAGACCGTCTCCATCGTGCCGGTTGACGCGCACAGCGGCGAGTTCATGGTGTGGTCGAACCGCGCCGACGAGAGTGACACGCGCCTGACCCGCGCCTTCGACCTGACCGGCGTCAGCAGCGCCACGCTGAACTTCTGGACGTGGTATCACATCGAAGAAGGGTGGGATTACGCGTATGTCACCGTCTCGACCGATGGCGAGCGCTGGTTCCCGCTGGAAAGCGCGCGCACGACAACTGATGACCCGCACAGCAACGCCTACGGTCCGGGCTACACCGGGCTGAGCGAGGGCTGGGTGGAAGAGACGATCGACCTGACGCCTTACGCCGGGCAGGAGATCATGCTGCGCTTCGAGTACATCACCGACGATGCGGTAACGCAGCCGGGGCTGATCGTGGACGATGTTAGCATCCCGGAGATCGGCTATTTTGAGGACTTCGAGAGCGGCGACGGCGGGTGGCAGAGCGAGGGCTGGCTGCGGATGGACAACCGGCTCCCGCAGGAGTTCCTGGTGCAGCTTGTGCGGCCCGGCGCGACTGACGAGCCGGTGACGCGGCTGCTCGGCCCTGGCGAGACGCCATCCGGCGAGTGGACGATCACGGCAGATGGCGAAGCGGGCGGCGCGATGCTGGTGGTGTCCGGTCTGGCGCCGGTCACGACCGAGCCCGCACGTTACACGCTGGCGCTCGTTGCGGAGTAGAATGTCGCGCAAGCAGAGATGATCGTTCGGGGACGAGGGCGGAGCGTGCTCCGCCCGTTTCGATCCTTAAGGCACGAGCGCAGAAAGCTGCGCGCGCTAGCGCCCGGCGCGCGCGCCCGGTGTGGGTCGGACTTCGGGCGGCGTGGCGGCTTTCGTCTCGTCCAGCGTGACGCCGGTCAACTGCTTGAACTCAGCTTCAAGCTCCAGCCGCTTGAGCTCGCCTGCCGCCTGGCCCACCGCGCGCGCATTGCGATAGCGCGTCCGCAGCCCGCCGCGCATCGCGTCGCCTGACTCTGGCGTGAACAGCAGCCCGAGCAGCGTCCCAATCGCGCCGCCGCTGAGCAGCCCACCCGCGAATTTTGTCAATCGGCTCATCGTATCGCTCCGATTCTGATCAGTCTGGTGTGGTTCTGTCGTTGCCAACCTACCCGCGATTATAGCAGGCTCCCGCGTATTTCGTCGCGATCCGCTTGACAAGCCACCCGTCCGGTTCTAGGCTCTGGCAAACACTCGCTACTCACAATCCTTCGGAGCACACGACCGATGACCGACCCTCGTCTTCAAACCATGCAGCAGCTTATCCAACAGGCCGATCTGGACGCGATCGCGCTGATTCCTGGCGCGAATCTGCAATATCTCACGGGCATCGAGTTCCACCTGATGGAGCGACCGCTCGTCGCGTTCTTTCTGCCAGATCATGACCCGGTGGCGGTCGTCCCTGCGCTGGAGCAGGATCGCCTGCGCGTGTCCGGGCTGCCGTTCGTCGTGTTCCCCTGGTCAGATAGCGAAGGCTATCAGGGCGCGTTTGAAGCCGCCGCCAGTCAGCTAAACCTCGCCGGGAAGCGCGTCGGCGTGGAAGAACTGCGGATGCGCGTGCTCGAAGCGGAGCTCATCCGCCGCCACATGCGGGACGTGCAGTTGGTGTTAGCGGGAGGGACGCTCGCCGGGCTGCGGCTGCGCAAGGATGCGACCGCGATCGCGGCGCTGCGCGAGGCGATTGCGATCAGCGAGGACGCACTGCGCGCCACCATCGAGCAAGTGCGCTCCGGCATGACCGAGCGCGCCATCGCTGGGATGCTGGCGGTCGAGCAGCTCCGGCGCGGCGGGGGGCGCCTGCCCTTCGACACGATCGTGCTGAGCGGCCCAAACAGCGCGCTTCCACATGGCGAGCCGGGAGACCGCCCGATTGCCGAGGGCGAGCCGCTGTTGTTCGACTTCGGGACGACGGTGCGCGGCTGGGCGTCAGACATCACGCGGACGTTCTCGGTCGGCGAGCCATCCCCGCGCCTCGCGGAAGTGTACGCCGTCGTGCAGGCGGCCAACGCCGCCGGGCGCGCAGCGAGCGGGCCGGGCGTCCCGGCAGAGGAAGTCGATCGCATCACGCGGCAGGTGATCGAAGAGGCCGGTTTCGGCCAATACTTCACGCACCGTACCGGGCACGGGCTGGGGTTGGAAGCGCACGAGGGGCCAAACATCGTCGCGGGGAACCAGCACCGGCTGGAACCGGGCAACGTCTTTACCATCGAGCCGGGCATCTACATCCCCGGCGAAGTGGGCGTGCGCATCGAGGATAACGTGGTGATCACCGAAGACGGCGCCGAAAGCCTGACGACCTTCCCGCGCGATCTGACGGTGATCGGACGCTAGCGCCCGCGCGCTTCCGACTGGCGGCGCGCGTCGACTCCGGCGCGCGCCCGTTCCAGCGCGCTGTGCGCCGGTTCCAGGCGCGATTTGAGGTACGCGGCGGCGTTTGCGCTCGGCGTCTCGCCCTGGCAGTGCTTCTGCCACTCCGACCGCGCCTGGGTGATCAGCAGGTCGGCATAGTCAAGCTGTTCCAGCGTGGCAACCGCCGAGTCTTGCTGGCGCTCGTCTTCGTTCAGAGTCACCGGACGGTGGTCGAAGTTCGGAGCCTGACAGCGCGCGCTTTCCGGGCGAGGACGCTCCTGCGCAGCGAGCATATTCGCCCACAGCCAGTTCGTCTCAGCGAGCAATGAGTCGTGATAGCGCGCCAGCCGGTCGGTCAGCGAGAGCGCGTCGTCCTGCGCTGACGAGCGCGGTGCACCATCATCCGCGCCGCAGCCCGCGGCCACCGCCGCCAGCAACATCACGACCGCGATCACCTGCCAGCGCCGCTGTCGAGTTGGTGCGTCAACCTGTGGCATCTGGCCCTCCTCTGTTGCAGACTCCACGCCCAGCGTATCGCTCGCCCCGGGATGGGGAAGGGGCGCGGGGCAGCGTCATCCAACGGCACGCCTTGAAGTGTATACCAGCCTCTACGCGTACGATACTCGCAAACCGGGCCGCCGTCCAGATACTCTGGTCATTCTTCGGTAATTATTCGTCAATGTTGCGTCGTGGGCAACCAGGCGGTGAAGGTCGTGCCCTCGCCGGGTGTGCTGGCGACCGATAGCCTGCCGCCATGCGCCTCGACGATCTCCCGCGCGATCGCCAGCCCCAGCCCGATCCCGCCGCGACCGGGGTCGCGCTGGCGACTCTTGTCCACCTGGTAGAAGCGCTCGAAAACACGCGGCAGGTCGTCCGGAGGGATGCCGGGGCCGCTGTCCTGCACGGCGATCGCCAGCCCTTCGGCGGCAGTCTGCGCCTGAAGCGTAATCGTGCCGCCCGGCGGCGTGTGGTTGAGCGCGTTGTCGACCAAATTGGTGAACACCTGCGCCAGCCGGTCGCCGTCACCGTGCACCGGCGGCAGCGCGTCGGGCAGCTCCAGCCGCAGCGTGACCGTCTGCTCTTGCGCGCGTACTGCCAGCCCCTCGACCACGCGGCGCAGGATCGCGTCGATCTGTACCGGGCGGCGCTCCAGCGCGACGCTCCCCGCTTCGAGCCGCGCCAGATCGAGCAGGCTCTCGACATGCGATGCAACCGCCCCGTTTCGTCGTGGATGATCTGCGCGGCGCGCTGAGCCGCTTCGGGGTCAGACGCGACGCCATCAGCAATCGCCTGCGAGAAGCCCTGGATGCTCGTCAGCGGCGTGCGCAGATCATGCGAGACGTTCGCCAGAAAATCGCGCTGGGCTTGCTGCGTCGCGGCGACCTGGGCCGCCATGTCGTTGAACGAGTTCGCCAGCGCGCGGACCTCGGGCGGGCCGCTAACCGGTGCGCGCTGCGTATAATCGCCGCCCGCGATGCGCCCTGCCGCCCGGCTGATCTGCTGCAAGGGCCCGGCGACGGAGCGCGCGATCAGCGCGGACAGCAGCAGCGCCGCCAGCAACGCCACCGCCGCCGCGCGCACCAGCGGCGTGAAGAAGGTGTTCCCGAACGTTTCAAAGACCTGTTGCAGCGTCGGGCGCGGCACCGGCGCAGCGACCGCCACCGCCGGACCCAAATCACGTCCGCGCAAGATCAGCGTCTGCGAGACAAACAGCCACTCGCTGCCGTTCGGGTCGAGAAAGCGCCCCTGACTGATCACCGACCGAATGCCGCTGGTCGAGGTGAGCAGGATCTCGCGTTCCACAATCCGCGCCTCGCTGTTCGCCGCGTACGCACCGGTGGAATCGTACAGCACGCGATCGTCCGATGACAGGATCATCAACCGCTTGTCAGACAGCACCGCTTCTTCGCTCAGCAGGCTGATGATCTCGGCTTCGCGGCTGCCCTCAGGGGTCAGGATCGAGACCTGGCCGACGCTGCGCACGCCGATATCGAGCAGGGTGGTCGTCAGGTCCTGAACAAGCGCGTCGGTCGGCAGCGGGCGCGAGCGCAAGAAGACGACCAGCACCACACCGACCAGCAGCAGCGTGACCAGCAGAATGGCAACGTACGAGGCGAGTAACCGGCTGCGCAAGCTCATCAATCAGCAATCATCCGTTCGATCAGGCGAGGCGTTGCCTGACTCCAGCTTACGCTCCGACTGTAAACAATTTGTGATCGCGCGGCCAACGACGCGCGGCGCGCTAATCGCCACCTTCCGCCACCAGCTTGTATCCGACGCCCCATACGGTCTCAATCTGCGCAGTTGATCCGGCCAGCTTGTGCCGCAAGTGCGCGACGTGCACATCGACCGTGCGCGTCTGCCCGTAGAAGTCGAAGCCCCACACCAGGTCGAGCAGCTTCTCGCGGCTGAGCACGATTCCCTCGTTCTCGACCAGCGCCAGCAGCAGGTCGAACTCCTTGGCGCGCAACGACACAGGTCGCCCGTCGACCGTGACCACATGACGCGCCGGGTCGATCATCAGATTGCCGACATGCAGCGGCGAGCCGTCCCCCGCGTGGCGCGCGCCTGCCCGCCGCAAAATCGCCTTGACGCGCGCGACAAGCTCACGCGGGTTGAAAGGCTTGGTCATGTAATCGTCCGCGCCCAGTTCCAGCCCGACGATCTTGTCGATATCCTCGTCGCGCGCGGTCAGCATCAGAATCGGCAGGTCGGACTCCTCGCGGATCCGCTTGCAGACTTCCCAACCGTCCAGCTTCGGCAGCATGAGATCCAGCACCAGCAGAGCAGGCGGTTGGACGCGCACGCGTTCGAGCGCCGCGAGGCCATCCCCGGCGCTGTCCACACGAAACCCTTCCTGCTGCAAGTAAAGCTGCGCCAGCTCGATAATGTGCGGCTCATCGTCTACCAGCAGGATCAACTCGTGCATGGTGCGCTCCCTCAGCGATCAGCAATTAGCGGTTAGCAAGAACCATGGCAGACATCTTGAGCGCCGCCGTACGGCTTGAGCAAGCGCAACAGCAATAGCTGACAAGTCGTTTTTGGCTAACTGCTAACGGCTAACCGCTAACTGCTTACACCTCGACCATCATTGTGTCGTACGCAAAGCGAATCGCGTGCCCGTCCGCTTGCAGCTTGCTTTCCAGGCGCAGCAGATCGTCATAGCTGAGGCCGTCCGGCTCCTCGATGTGCGTCAAAATCGTCTGGCGCGGCTGCATATGGCGGACCATCTCCAACGTCTGCGCGAACGTCGCTTCGCTGCGCAGCAGGGGATGATCTTCCGGAATGACCTGCGCGCCAGTGAGGGGGTTCACCTCGGTCACGCCCATCGGGATCACGGCCAGATCGACGCCGCGCACGAACTCCGGCGGCGTCCAGCCAAAAAGCTCGTCCGGCGCGATCAGCACGCGGCGCGCGCCATCTTCCAGCAGGAACGCGTAGACATAATCCACCGCCACGCGGAAGGGAATGATCTGCACGCCGTTGAGCGTGAACGCCTCGCCGTCTCGCAGTTCGATCACCCGTATGACGCCGAACTGTTCCAGATAATCGAAATGCTCCCACGAGCCAAGCCGGGTGCGAAAATCGTCTGCGACCTGTTGCGGCAGATAAATCGGTGTGACGGCGTGCTGCGCGGGCCAGTGGAACCAGTCCGCGTTCATCGCCTCCCAGACGCGCCGCCCCATGACGTGATCAGGATGCCAGTGGGAATAGATCGCCGCGTCGATCTGCGTCACGCGCGAGCGATTGAGTTGCTCTTTGATCTCTTCCGGCGTGTCGATCAGGATGTTCGGCCCGTGTACAAAAACGCTCGGCCCCGTCCGGCTGTACGGGACACCCTTCGCCCGCGCCTCGACACACACCGGGCATGAACAGCCCGGGCGCGGCGTGGTCACCGCGCCGCCTGAGCCTAGAAACTCTACTTGCATGGCTTCCCTCGATCCCGGTGCCCGGCTCGCGCTAATCCGGCATTACCGCGACCGCTTCAATCTCAACGCGCCCGCCTAGCGGCAGCGCCTTCACCGCGAACGCTGCGCGCGCTGGCGGATCATCTGCGAAGAAGGTCGCGTAGACGGTGTTCATCTCGCTGAAGGTCGCCATATCCGTCAGGAAGACGGTCGTCTTGACGACGTGCGCCAGATCCGTCCCTGCGGCTTCCAGAATCGCCTGCAAGTTCTTAAGAACCTGCGCGGTCTGCTCAGCGACGGTCTCCCCGGCGAACTCCTTCGTATTCGGAACCAGCCCAAGCTGCCCGGAGACATAGACCACGCCGCCCGCCTTGATCGCCTGCGAATACGGTCCGACCGCGCCGGGCGCGTCCGAGGTGGCAATCACTTCACGCTTCATCACGTTCACTCCTTTGGGTGGATCGGGAACTCAACCGGCGGTAGGGCATATCTCGCGCGCCGCACCGGTGTGATTCGGATTGTACTTAAACGAGGCAGGGTTGGCGAAGCGGCGCGGATCGCCCTGCTAGCGCAGCACGGGCCAGCGTTCAGGCTGCGACAGGTCTTCCCACAAGCGCTGCGTCCCGATCATGCCCGGCGGCACGCCCTGCGCGATCAGCTCGTCTGGCGTCAGGTACACCACCTCGGTGATCTCGTCCAGGTCGGCGCGCAGTTCTCCGCCGACCGCGCGGCATTCCAGCGCGACACCGACGCCGTGCACCACGTCTCCGTTCGTGTAGGTGAAGCACATGTCCTCGCTGTAGACGCCGATCACGCGCTCCGGCTGCACGTCGAGGCCGGTCTCCTCGCGCACCTCGCGGATCGTCGCGGCGGTGGTCGTCTCGCCGAGATCGCAGAAACCGCCCGGCACGTCGAACAGGTCGTCGTCGCGGCGCTTCGCGGCCAGCACGCGCCCCGCGCCATCCCGCACAACCGCCATAATCCCCGGCAGGATGATCGGCGCGTGCCCGACGTGCGCGCGTAAGATGGGGTAATACTCTGCGAGCGGCGGGCGCGTGTAGGCGGGTTCGAGCATCGCATCTCGCGGCGAAGTTTGCGCAGCGCGGACCATCGCTTGATACGCCGGGGGGAACTGCGGCAGCGCCTCGTCCACCGGCATCCAGCAGACCTGCAACGTCTCGCCACCGTCTGCGCGCAGCGCCCCACCGACCGGCCTCGCCACCACGCACACCGTCCACTGCTGGACGCGGTCACCGTTGGGGTAGAGCAGGTTGTAATCCGGGTGGCTGAATACGCCGACCAACCGCTCAATCTCGACATCCAGGCCGGTTTCCTCGCGCGCCTCGCGGCGGGCGCAGTCTGCGATGCCCTCGCCCGGTTCGAGCGCGCCGCCCGGCACGCCGAGCCAGTCGAAATCATAGCGCCGCTGGACGAGAATGCGCCCCGCTTCGTCGAACACCAGCGCGGTCGCGTAAACGAGGTAGATCAGTTGCGGCCCCACCAGCGCGCGCAGCCAGCGCACGTAGCCATCTGCCCGGCTGACAAACGATTCACTCATAACGCTCCAATCCCCTTTCTGTACGCCTGCGCCAACGCGGATTGTACCGGCTGCAAGGGAGACTGTCATGCGGGGAATGTGCTATAACACGTGTAGGCAAACGAGCGGCCTCTGTCCGCAAACAAGGAGGGAAGGGTTATGAACCAGGCAAGCCTTGTTGGGCGCTTGATCGCGCTGATCATCGACTGGATCGCCCTGTTTGTAATTGGCGGTCTGGCAAGCGCGCTCTTTGGCGACGAGATTCTAGGGATCGGCGTCGGATTCATCGTCGGCATACTCTACAACAGCTATTTCTGGACGCAGAACAACGGGCAAACGCCCGGCAAGAGCCTGATGGGAGTCCGCGTGGTGAAGACCAACGGTCAGGGTCTGAGTTGGCTGGATGCGATCGTGCGCTACGTGGGTTACTACATCAACACGGCACTGCTGCTCATCGGTTGGATTTGGGCGATCTTCGACGGCAAGAACCAGGGCTTCCACGACAAGCTGGCGGGCACCGTCGTCGTCAACGCCTGAGCGAGCGCTCGCGCGATCGAGCCTTGACAGGCCCCCGGTGGACTGCTAGAATCCCGACTGTCCGTGACGGGCCTGTAGCTCAGCTGGGAGAGCGCTACAATCGCACTGTAGAGGTCATGGGTTCGAGTCCCTTCAGGTCCACACGCAAAGCCCGCC
>Ga0079223_10002140_pt1 | contig 12142 bp, 8 predicted proteins | sample Stecom2011_FD_75072 | JGI IMG/M metagenome (GOLD analysis project Ga0079223, IMG submission 75072) | Agricultural soil microbial communities from Utah to study Nitrogen management - Steer compost 2011 | ecosystem: Environmental > Terrestrial > Soil > Agricultural land | place: USA: Utah...
AAAGGCATGTTTTCGGTTCCGCACTGGCCGGGCGGCGACAAATAGCACCGGCTCCGACACGTTCATCCAACTGCGGAACAATCGTGCTTCCGGTTTGATCCGAATCAACGCAAGATAAAACCCCATCGCTAGCATGGGGGCATGCTTGCTCAAAACGATTCCCTTCGTTCGCTCCGTGCCGTCGCTCGTACTGCACTGATCTTCTGTCTGAGCGCGTTGTTCTGTGTGTCCGTACAGGCTGCTGCGGATCTTCGGGATACGCGCATCGCGATCGCGTTTCCGGAGGCCAACGAGATTTCGGCACCGGAGGGGGAATTCGGGATACGCACGATTCATGCAGACGGAAAGCTGCTGGGTCATGCTTTCAGCACGCTGGGCATCGTTGATATCCCGGCCTACTCGGGCAAACCCATTGACATGCATGTTGTGATCGACACCGACGGTGTGATCCGCGATGCCTATGTGCTTGAGCACCATGAGCCGATTCTGCTGATCGGCATTCCGGAACAGAGACTCCATGATTTCAACGCCCGTTATGTCGGCATTCGTGCAGACCAGCGCGTTGTTGTGGGTCGTTCCAGTGATCCAGCGGCGGTAACGATTGATGCCGTCTCGGGTGCGACCGTGACGGTGATGGTGATCAATGAAGTGGTGATGCGCTCGGTGCGAACGGTGGCTGCAGATCTGGGCTTGATCCGCGAAGCCGTGACCGCGCAACCGGCCACGGTGCGTGAGGAGGTCTATCACGAGGCGGACTGGGCCTCGCTCACCGGCGAGGGTTCGGTGCGCCGTCTGCACCTGACACGCGGTGACGTCGATGCGGCCTTTATGGGTTCCGAGGCAGAGAACGTGGATACGGCCACGTCCGAAACCGTGGATGAGACCTTCATCGATCTGTATGCGGCCCACCTGAATGTGCCCACCGTCGGGCGCAACCTGCTCGGCGAAAATGGCTACCGTTTCCTGATGGAGGAGCTGGAGCCCGGTGAACACGCAATTGCGGTGCTGGGACAGGGCGAGTATTCGTTCAAGGGTTCGGGATATGTGCGCGGCGGCATCTTTGATCGCGTGCATTTGCGCCAGCATGGTGCGGTGGTGAGTTTCCGTGACATGGACCACCGACGCATCCACGATATTTTCGCCTCCGGCGCGCCGAATTTCGACGAGATGTCGATGTTCATCGTGCGCGAGCATCACGCGTTCGACCCCGGCGCGCCGTGGGAACTGGATCTGCTGGTACGTCGCCAGACCGGTCCGGTGGACAGCGTATTCACGAACTTCGAACTCGGTTATCAGCTGCCTGAAGAATATCTCGACCGACCGCAACCGACCGCCGAAGAGCTGGCGGCGATCGCTGAGTCCGAGCGACCGGTGTGGGTCAACGTGTGGTACCAGCGCAGCTTCCAGATTGTGGTGATCAGCGTTGCCTTGGTACTGCTCATGGTGATCCTGTTCCTGCAAGACCAATTTACCCGTCGCCCACGGTTTATGCACTGGTTACGCCATCTCTATCTGGTGTTCACGGTGGTGTTCATCGGCTGGTATGCGCTGGGCCAGTTGTCCATTGTCAACGTGCTGACTTTCGCACATTCGTTGGTGCAAGGGTTTCACTGGGGCCTGTTCCTGAGTGACCCGGTGATCTTCATTCTCTGGACGTTTACCGCCGTCAGCATCCTGCTGTGGGGACGGGGCGTGTTCTGCGGCTGGCTGTGTCCGTTTGGCGCGCTTCAGGAACTGGTCAACGAGGCGGCGCGCAGGCAGAAAATCCGCCAGTTCGAGCTGCCTTTCGCGGTGCATGAGCGACTGTGGGCATTGAAGTACATCGTGTTGCTGGTGCTGTTCGGCATCTCGCTTGAATCATTGTCGACGGCCGAACAATTCGCGGAAGTCGAACCGTTTAAGACCGCCATTACGCTGCGCTTTGATCGCCAGTGGTGGTTTGTTGCCTACGCCGCCGCCTGGATCGTGGTGAGCATCTTTACGCGCAAGGTGTATTGCCGCTACGTCTGCCCGCTGGGTGCGGCGTTGGCGATCCCCACCAAGCTGCGCATTTTCGACTGGCTGAAACGCCGCAAGGAATGTGGTCAACCCTGCCAGGTGTGTGCCAATGAGTGCGAGATCCAGGCCATCCACCCAGATGGGCGGATCAATGCCAACGAGTGCCATTACTGCCTCGATTGTCAGATGACCTATCACAACGAAAACAAATGCCCGCCGCTGGTTCTCAAGAACAAGAAGCGCCGCAAAGGAAAGCAGCCCGCTCCGGTTCCGCACGTGATCCCACTGGTGCCAATGCCGCCGCGCGCAATTGATTGACAAGCCGTTTGCCGTACTCCGGTTTCGGCCGGATCTCTCAACTGCAAGGAGTACAGACGATGAAAAACCGACCTGATCAGCACCCCGATGTCGAGCTGGACGAAAAAGGACGCAGCCGCCGCGGCTTTCTTGGCAAGAGTGCTGTAACCGGCGCGACACTTGCGGGATCGGCCGCCTTTGGCGGAGCAGCCGTGATGACGCGCGAAGCGTGGGCGTCCAAGGCTCGGGAGGCGCAATCCAAGATTCACGTGGCACCGGGGGAGCTGGATGAATACTACGGCTTCTGGAGTGGCGGCCATCAGGGCGAGGTGCGGGTGGTCGGTGTGCCGTCGATGCGCGAGTTGATGCGCATTCCGGTTTTCAACGTCGATTCGGCAACGGGCTGGGGACTGACCAACGAGAGTCGCCGCATCATGGGTGACAGCGCGAAGTTCCTGAACGGAGATTGCCATCATCCGCACATTTCGATGACGGATGGAAAGTATGACGGCAAGTATCTGTTCATCAACGACAAGGCCAACTCGCGTGTGGCGCGCGTCCGTCTGGATATCATGAAGTGCGACAAGATGCTGACGGTGCCGAACGTGCAGGCCATCCACGGCCTGCGCCTGCAAAAGGTGCCGCACACCAAGTATGTATTCGCCAACGCGGAGTTCATCATTCCGCATCCGAATGACGGCTCGATTCTTGATATTTCCGACGAGAAAAACTCCTACACCATGTTCAACGTCATCGATGCCGAATCGATGACCATGGCGTTTCAAGTGATCGTCGACGGCAACCTGGACAACGTGGATGCTGACTATACCGGCCGTTTTGCCGCCTCGACCTGCTACAACTCCGAGCGCGCGGTGGACCTGGGCGGCATGATGCGCAATGAGCGTGACTGGGTGGTGGTGTTCGACATCACGGCCATCGAAAAAGCTGTTGCGGCCGGTGACTACATCACCCTGGGCGGGGTGGACGTGCCGGTGGTTGATGGCCGTGGCGAGTCACCGTTTACGCGCTATATCCCGGTGGCGAAAAACCCGCACGGTCTGAACACGTCGCCGGACGGAAAATACTTTGTCGCAGCCGGCAAGCTCTCGCCCACGGCGTCAGTGATCGCCATCGACAAGCTGCCCGATCTGTTCGACGACAAACTCGACAACCCGCGCGACGCCATCGTCGCCGAGCCGGAACTGGGACTGGGGCCGCTGCACACCACGTTTGACGGACGCGGCAATGCCTATACCACGCTGTTCATCGACAGTCAGGTGGTGAAATGGAACATGGCCGACGCGGTCCGCGCCTACAACGGCGAAGAGGTGAATTACATTCGTCAGAAACTCGACGTGCATTATCAGCCGGGCCATATCCACGCCTCGCTGACCGAAAGTAGCGAGGCAGACGGGAAATGGTTGGTGGCGCTGTCCAAGTTCTCGAAAGACCGTTTCCTGCCGGTGGGGCCGCTGCATCCCGAAAACGATCAGCTGATCGACATTTCCGGTGATGAAATGGTGCTCGTGCATGACGGCCCGACCTACGCCGAACCGCACGACTGCATTTTGTTGCGCCGCGACCAGCTTCGTCCGAGCAAGGTCTGGAAGCGGGATGACGCGTTCTTCGCCGAGACCGTTGCGCAGGCGGAGAAGGATGGCATCGTGCTGGAAAAGGACAGCAAGGTCATCCGTGACGGCAACAAGGTGCGGGTCTACATGATTTCGGCTGCACCGACTTTCGGCTTGAACGAGTTTGAGGTGAATCAGGGCGATGAAGTGACGGTGATCGTCACCAATATCGATGAAATCGAGGACGTTTCGCACGGTTTCGTGGTGACCAATCATGGTGTCAGCATGGAAATCAGTCCGCAGCAGACTTCGTCCATCACCTTCACGGCGGATCAGGCCGGGGTGCATTGGTATTACTGCAGCTGGTTCTGCCATGCACTGCACATGGAAATGGTCGGTCGCATGATCGTCAAACCGGTCTGATTGACTGCTCCGTGGCGCACCCGTCTCAACGGGTGCGCCCATCAGGTCATTGCATGAAAGTCAGACTTTCCCTCCTTCTTTGTTTGCTGTTTTGCACGGCGGCTGTAGCCGGGCCCGTGTCGATCACGACGTTGCCTCTGGTCGAGACCGACGACGGTGCGTGGCGATTGCCGGCGGGCGAATATGCAGGAAATTTCCGCATCGACACGTCGATGAAATTCGCCTGCGAAGAGGGCGCCATCATTGATGCGGGCGGAAAAGGGCATGCACTCGCAATCGCCGCGCCAGAGGTGAGCGTGGAAGGGTGCACACTCGTTAATTGGGGTCGAAATCTGACCAATCTGGATTCGGCAGTTTTCGTGTTGCCCAGCGCGCACGGTGCGATTGTGCGCAACAACACGTTGCGTGGCCCGGGGTTTGGTGTATGGGTTGATACCACCCGCGACGTGCAAGTACTCGAGAATGACATCACGGGCGTTGCAGATGTGCGTTCACAGGATCGCGGTAACGGCATTCACCTGTATAGCGTGCGCGGCGCGCGCGTAGCGGGCAATCGCGTGCGGGACGTGCGCGACGGCATTTATGTCGGCAATACCACCAAAAGTGTGTTGGAAAACAATGTACTGGAAGGGATGCGTTACGGAGTCCATTACATGTATTCGCACGACAACCGCGTGAGCGGAAACCTCACTCGGCACACTCGCACCGGCTATGCATTGATGCAAAGTCGCGATTTGGTCGTCCGCGGAAATCGTTCGGAGGATGACCAGAACTACGGCATCTTGATGAACTTCATCACCTATTCGGAACTGGTCGATAATGTGGTCCGTGGCGTGCGTCAGGGCTCATCCGGCGGAGTGATGATTCAGGGGGCTGAAGGTAAAGCGCTGTTCATTTACAACTCGCAAGGCAATCGTATCGAACGTAATCGCTTCGAAGACAGCTCTCTCGGCATACATCTGACAGCCGGTTCCGAGGGGAATCAGATCAGTAGCAATGCCTTCATCAACAATCAACAGCAAGTCAAATACGTTGCCACCCGGCGCCAGGAATGGTCGGTGGAGGAGCGCGGCAATTACTGGAGCGATTATCTCGGTTGGGACCGTAATGGCGACGGCATTGGTGACCTTGCTTACGAGCCCAACGACGGTGTCGACCGATTGTTGTGGATCTATCCACAGGCGCGCTTGCTGATGAACAGCCCTGCAATTGAACTGTTGCGCTGGGTGCAACGCATCTTTCCGGTGATGCGTTCACCGGGCGTGCAGGATAGCTACCCGTTGATGCATCCGCCCGGCGAAGCGGCGCTTGCATCGGGCAAGGAGGCTCGATCATGAACGCTTTCGAACTCGCCGGCGTGAGCAAACGCTATGGCGCGATGACTGTGCTCGATACTCTCGATCTGACATTGGCCGAGGGTGAGGTGCTGGGTCTGTTCGGTCACAACGGCGCCGGCAAGACCACGACGATGAAAATCATCCTGGGCCTGCTCGCTGTCAGCGACGGCCGTGTCTGCGTGCTCGGCGGTACGCCGGATTCGACCGAGGTGCGACGCAGCCTGGGCTATCTGCCCGAAAACGTGAGTTTCTATCCGCAATTGAGCGGTCGCGAGACGCTGCATTATTTCGCCCGTCTGAAAGGCGCATCCCCTGCACAGGCCGAGGAACTGCTCGAACAGGTTGGGCTGGCGCATGCCGCAGATCGTCGCGTGCGCACCTATTCGAAAGGCATGCGCCAACGTCTTGGTCTCGCCCAGGCGTTGCTCGGTTCGCCGCGTCTGTTGCTGCTTGACGAGCCAACCGTCGGACTGGACCCGATCGCCACGCGTGACTTGTACACCTTGATCGATCGTTTGCGTCGCACTGGCACGTCTATTGTGCTGTGTTCGCATGTATTGCCCGGAGTGGAAGCCCATATCGACCGTGCTGCCATCCTCACCAACGGTCGTCTGGAGGCAATCGGAAGCCTCGCCGAGCTACGTGCCGCAGCAGGTTTGCCGTCGACGTTGCGCGCGCGAGGTCTGGTGCATGGTGAACGCCGGGTGGCGCAGTGGCAGGCTGAAGGTCTGGTTGCTCGCAGCCTCGGTGTCGACGGGGTCGAAGTTGCCGCGTGCAATGGTCACAAGCTTGCATTGCTGCGTGATCTGCTGGATGAGGAATCCACCCGGGATATCGAAATCCACGAACCGACTCTGGAAGATCTGTACCGGCATTACATGCAACGTTCACAGGAAAGGGCGCCATGAATCCCGTTATCTCGATTGCCCGAAAGGAATTCGCTGATGGCTTGCGCAATCGCTGGCTGATTGCCATCACCCTGGTGTTTGCGCTGCTTGCAGTGGGCATTGCGTGGTTTGGTGCGGCAGTGTCGGGCCAAGTTGGCTTTACGTCGATTCCGGCCACGATTGCCAGTTTGGCCAGCCTTGCTACCTTTCTGGTGCCACTGATCGCACTGTTGCTCGCCTATGACGCCATTGTTGGTGAGGACGAGGCCGGTACGTTGTTGTTATTGCTGACCTATCCACTCGGGCGTGGCCACATTCTGCTGGGCAAGTTTGTCGGGCACGGCTTGATCCTTGCTCTGGCCATGTTGATTGGCTTCGGCAGCGCAGCGGTGGCCATCGCACTGCTCGTCGAAGACGTTGAGCTGGCACTGTTGGCCAGCGCTTTCGCCCGTTTTGTCCTGTCTTCAATGCTGCTCGGCTGGATTTTTCTAGCGCTGGCCTATGTACTCAGCAGTGCGGCAAAGGAAAAATCCAGCGCGGCGGGCCTGGCGCTCGGCGCATGGTTCGTTTTCGTGCTGGTGTTCGATCTGGCCTTGCTTGGCGTATTGGTCATAGGCCAGGACAGCATCCCGCCTGCGCTACTGCCGTGGTTGCTACTGGCCAATCCGACCGATTTGTACCGCCTCATCAATCTGGGTGGTTTTGGTGTGACGGGCGAAAACCTCGGTGTATTGTCGCTGGGCGCCGAACTGCCGTTCGGTGAAGGCGTACTGTGGGGCGTGTTGCTGATTTGGGCAGCAGGACTGTTGATCTGCGCCTGGCGTGTGTTTGCACGGCGTATTGTTTGAACGAAGAAAAAACCATGAATAAACCTCTGTTCCGTATTGTGCTTGCTGTCGCGGCGGCGATGATTCTGACAGGCTGCAATTCTGCCGATGATCCTGTCGTCGAGCTGCAGGCAAGAGCATTTCATGCCGACGACGAATGCCACGTCTGCGGCATGGTGGTGAGCGATTTTCCCGGGCCCAAGGGACAGGCCGTAGGACGGGACGGGACGCGTGTTTTTTGCTCGGCGGCCGAGCTGCTGGGGTGGTGGCTGCAACCGGAAAATCGCGTTGCCGGCGCCCGCCTATATGTGCATGACATGGCGCACGGCAGTTGGGAACAGCCCGACGACGAACACCTGATTGACGCAACTACCGCGTGGTATGTGATTGGAACCGGGCTGCGCAGTGCCATGGGCGCCACGCTCGCCACCTTTGCGGAGGAAGATGCTGCGCAGGCACTGGCCGAAAAGCACCACGGGCGCGTAGTGTCTTTCGATGAACTGGACGCTTCGATGCTGTTGCGAAACGATGCGGCAGAGCACGGCCACATGCATTGAGTACGGCAGCCTTGAATGCAGCACAGGTCTGCCTGAAGGCGTCATCCAGAGGCGGCCGATGCGCGCATTACGGCGTTTTTCGCGCAAGCGGACGGGGCGGTGCAAACGACGCGCGCGAACGCCACCAGTATGGAAGCAACACCAGAACGAGCAGGATCTCGAACAGTCCAAAGATGAAAAATACCGGCACATAGGGATCCAGCCCCATGGTGCGCAACAGACCGACCAGTGCGCCAGCGACCAGCGGGCCGAGCGCGAAACCGGCCGAGCCCGCGACATTGAAACCCGCCAGAGTCAGTGCGCGTGCGTCGGGTGGTGCCAGCGTAGCGGTGAGCACCAGAGAGGAGACGTACATCAGTGCGCCACTGCAGCCACCGAGTGCCATCCAGAGCATCAGATGCGTACTGCCGACGAACGGCAGTGTGATCAGAAACAGGCCATAGAGCACGCTGCCGGAAAACAGCATCCACATCGGGTCGAGCCGTCGGCAAAGCAGGCCGGATGGCCAGGTAAGCAGCGAGAAAGGGATCAGGAATGCAGCCATTGCCAGGCCGATACGAGCGGGTCCGAGTTCCAGCACACTGGCCAGATAAAACGACAGCGTGGACACAATGAAACCGACCGTGAGGCGATCCACGAAGGCGAACGCATAGGGGATAGCCAGTTGACGTTGCCGTAAGAGCGCTGAAAACGGAGCGCCCCGCGTCCGCGCAACCGCCGTTGGGGCGTCGCGCAACAGCAACCATGCCAGAGGCGTCAGAGCGGCGATGATGACCGCGCCCAGCCTGGGGACCAGCGTGGCATCTTGCGCGCCAATCCAGCCTCCCAACGGCGCCCCGACCGCCACGCCGATGCCGATGGCCATGCCCACGCCGCCCATTGTTCCGCCCAATCTGTTATCGCGAGAATGATCGGCGGCGAGAGTCATCAGCAACGACAATGCCGTCATGTGGCCACAGCCTTCAATGAAGCGCAACGCGAGCAGCAGCGGGTATGAATGATCTCCGGCAATCCACCACAGACAGAGTGCGTTGAGTGCCAACGCACCGAGGATCAATGGCGTGCGCAAACCCAGACGGTCGGATAGCCAGCCCGCGACTGGAGCTGCTGTGAGCGCGCCGAGCATATTGGCCGACATGAAGGCATGACGGGCGAAATCACTGATTTCCGGATGGCGCTCAATGGTCAGCGCGGAAAACACCGGCACCATGGCCGTCACCGGCAACATCAGCACGAACAGGATTGCGCCGATGACCGGGAGATGAGCCGATCGAGACGGAATTGAACGGACGTTCATTGAGCGTACGGCACCGGCCAGCTCCAGCAGGCACTCCGAATGGAATGTAGCAAGCCTAGCTTAACGCACAGATGGGGCGCTTGATGCGAGTCAAACGCATCCTGTTTCCATTGGCACCCACTTTGAAGGCGGTTTCTTCCCGGCGTTGAGACACCAGGATTCGCTGGCTTCTGGTGCATCTATGAATATTTGAAAAACGTTTGTTTCAGTGAGTGTTTGACCACGCTCAAGGTCTGACGGAATTGGAAACGGACAATCAGCTTCATGTCCTGTATCAACCTGCCTGGTACGCAATCATGAATCCTGCCGCTGGATCAATGGCCTATGACGCGACACCGTCGCTTAATGTGCCCATGCGCTTTTTTCTCACCGCGCCGCTGTTTGGCATGGCCGCGGGTGGATTGCTGATTTTTTCTCCTCACGCTTTGACCTCGCGTTGGTTGCCGGAGACCTTTGCCGTGGTGCATCTGGTGGCGGTCGGTTTCATGTTGATGGTGATGAGCGGGGCGCTGTTTCAGATATTGCCCGTGGTCGCAGGCAGAGCCATTCCGGGCAAAGGTGTTTTCGCCGGTTTCGTACATGCAGGCTTATGCGTGGGCGCGGTGCTGCTTTCGTGGGGGTTGGGAGCGAGTCTGCGCGAGGCGATTGAAGCCGGCGCATTGGCTCTCCTGATTGCGTTGACGGCTTTCATCGGAGGCGTGGCAGCCGGGTTGTGGGGCTGTCGCATTGATCTGGCGACACAGCGCGATCTGCGCCTGGCAATGACCGGAATTGCCGTGACGGTGATGCTGGGTACGACGCTGGCGCTGGTGTTGTCGAGGGGCGCGGCCTTACCGTTTCTCTCTTTACTCGAACTGCACGTCGGGTGGGCATTCCTTGGTGCCGCCGGAATGCTGCTTGCCGCGACGAGCTGGATCGTTGTGCCGATGTTCCAGATCACACCCCCTTATCCTGCGTGGATGATGCGCGCTTGGGGGTGGGCGGTATTCATCTCGCTGCTTGCGTGGAGTCTGGCAGTGATGCTGGAAGCGGGGGAGGTCGCCGGCTTGCTTTTGTCATTGCCATTGCTGCTGGCCGCAGCCTATGCACTGGCTACCTTGTGGTTGCAGCACCGTTCCCGCCGCACGCGTCCAGACGAGACATTGCGCGCGTTCCGCCTGGCGATGTGTGCGTTCCTGGCCGGTCTGGTCTGCGTCGTGATGGCCCGCTATGCGGGCGATGCGCGCTGGTCGGTGACAGCGGGTGTGCTAGTGCTTTACGGGGGTTTTGTCGGCGTCATTCAGGGGATGCTCTACAAGATCGTGCCCTTTTTGTGCTGGCTGCATCTCTCCCAGAAAATGCGGCGACCCCCAAACATGAAGAAGCTGCAACCGGATGGGCCGGTGCGACGACAGGCACGCCTGCATGCGCTTGCCTTGGGCGCGCTGTTGGTGGCGGTGATGCTTGGGGAAGGGTGGGCCGGACGTGTTGCCGGCGTGCTGGTGGCCGCGGATTTCGGCTGCTTGCTCTGGAACATGACAGAAGCCATGCGCAATCATCGCCGTGCCGCGATGGATAGTCAGAAAGACTAGTTCGAAAGAACCGTTCCGTTCAGGAATCGCTACCCGGGATAAAACAGCGACGGTGTGGGAATGGAGGCGCGAGCAGGTCGCGATACAGCGCATGGCCCGGGTCGATGCGCACAACTATTTCGAACTGCATGTAATCAAAGAGTACGCGCAGGAACCCTGCATGCCGCGCTCTTGTTCTCCGAAATGCGCTGCAAAGTGCGTGCACATTTTCGGGTAAGAAGCCTACCATGTGGCTTTGCGTCAGTATCTCGTTCTGGCTATTGGCCGGGCGAGCGTCGGAGAAGTTGGATTCGATGCCGGAAAGACACCACTGACGCGCTGCCCCGTTCACTCTATGCGGGCGTTTGAGGCGCTCGCATCGTCATGGAGATTCTGCATGTCTCAAAAGGTTGTCATTCTCGGTAGTGGCCTGGCTGGCTACAACGTCGCGCGCGAATTCCGCAAACTCGACAAGACCTCGCATCTCGTCATCATCAGTCGGGATGCCGCTGATTTCTATTCCAAGCCGATGCTGTCGAACGCCCTGTCCGGCAACAAGACGGCCGCGAGTCTCGTCATGAAGCCACGCGAGAAGATGGCCGAAGAACTGAACGCCGATATTCGACCGAACACTGAAGTACATGCAGTATCAACCGCAGAGCAAACCGTGACGCTGGCCGACGGCGAACGGATGGAGTGGAGCAAGCTGGTTTTCGCGCTCGGTGCTGACCCGATTCGTCTGTCGTTGGAAGGGGATGGGGCTGAGGATATTCTGTCGGTCAACGATCTGAATGATTTTGCGCGTTTCGCCGAGAAACTCGACGGTGTGCGCGAGGTCGTATTGCTCGGTGGCGGCCTGATTGGTTGTGAATTTGCCAACGACTTGCTCTCGCAGGATATTCGCACGACGGTGGTCGATATCGCCGAGCGCCCGCTGGGCCGGCTGTTGCCGGACGAAGCCGCCGGGTTTTTCCGCGAACGCCTGGAAGAAGCCGGAGTGCGATTTCATTTTCAAGCGGGTGCAACAGCGGTCGAACGTGATGGGAAACGCTATCGGGTGCGCCTGAATGACGGTGCAACGCTGGAGGCCGATCTGGTCGTTTCGGCAATCGGCTTGCGTCCGCGCACGCAGCTTGCCAGCGATGCTGGATGTGCCAGCGCGCGCGGTATCGTCACCGATCGCTTCCTCGCCACCAGTTGCCCGAATGTCTATGCAGTGGGTGATTGTGCCGAAATCAACGGTCTGAATCTGCCTTTTGTAATGCCGATCATGCATCAGGCGCGCGCCCTGGCAGCCACGCTTTCCGGCACGCCGACCGAACTGGATTATCCGGCCATGCCGGTAATGGTGAAGACGCCGGCATGTCCGACCGTGGTTTGTCCGCCCGCAGCGGGTGC
>Ga0079223_10002141_pt1 | contig 12141 bp, 11 predicted proteins | sample Stecom2011_FD_75072 | JGI IMG/M metagenome (GOLD analysis project Ga0079223, IMG submission 75072) | Agricultural soil microbial communities from Utah to study Nitrogen management - Steer compost 2011 | ecosystem: Environmental > Terrestrial > Soil > Agricultural land | place: USA: Utah...
TAATTTAGAAATTGCCGATAAAAAAGATTCCACTGGAGTTTGCTTTATTGGTGAAAGAGACTTTAAATTATTCTTACAAAATTATATTCCCGCTCAAAAAGGTAAAATGAAAGACTTAGATGGAAATATTTTAGGCGAACATGATGGCATAATGTATTATACAATTGGCCAAAGACATGGGCTAGGTATTGGTGGACCAGGAGAGCCATGGTTTGTTATTGGTAAAGATATTGAAACCAATACTTTATTAGTTGGTCAAGGAAAAGATCATGAGCATTTATATTCTAATCGTTGTCTTGTTAAAAATGTTAATTGGCTAGGTGAAAAGTTTACGGGAAAGATAAATTGTAAGGCTAAGTTTCGATATCGTCAAAAAGATATCAATGTTGAGATTAAATTTTTATCAGATGATGAAATAGAAGTATCCTACCCGGATTTATCTCGAGCTGTTACCCCAGGGCAAGCGGCTGTATTTTATGATGGTGATGTGCTTTTAGGTGGAGCCGTTATCGACAAAGTATATATGGATGATAAATTGAGGATGTATTAATGGAAAGGGTATATGGAGCAGTTACAAGAATTAACTACTATGATGAAGACCAGGGGTTTGGAATTGTAAAAATCAAATTAGACTATCGAGATAAAGAATTAGCGAAGTATCGTGAGACTTTGTTTTCTAATAGTTTAACGGTATTATCAAATTTTGATCGTAAGCCGATAATTGATGAAGAATTTGAATTTGAAGGTAACTTTGAAACTAGTAGTTATGGAATTCAATTTCGTGCTAAAGCATTTAAAAGAAGAAATGAACAAAGTAAGGAAAGTATTGTTACTTACTTATCGAGCGATTATTTTCCAGGGGTGGGAAAGGTTGCTGCAACTAAAGTCTTTGAAGCTTTAGGGAGTAGTTGTTTAACAGAAATTCCTAAGGATAAAAGCTTATTAGATAAAGTTAAAATTAATAACGCACAAAAAAAGACTATTTATGAAAATTTATATAAAAATCAAGAAGATGAAAAACAATTATTAAACTTATTAGATTTAGGGATTTCTTTAAGAATGGCAGTAAGAATAATAAATATTCTTGGTGATGAAGCTTATGAAATTGTTAAAGAAAATCCATATAAGTTAATTGATTTAGTAGAAGGTATTGGTTTTGTTCGTGCTGATGGAATTGCGATGAATATGGGAATTCCAATTGATAGTCCACTGCGTTTAAAAGCATTAATAATTTATGTTTTAGATCGTCATATTAGAAATAGTGGAGATACTTATATTGATGCAAGTGAATTATATTTAGAAGCTAGTAAAGTTTTAGATGATGGAGTTTTAAATAAAACTAATTTTGCTGATTTTGTAAATGAGCTAGCAACTGAGCATAAAATTATTATTGAAGATAATAATATATATGAATATAAAGTTTATAATGAAGAATATTTACTAGCAAGAAAAGTTTATGATTTTCTTCAAAACGAACCTTTCAATCGTGATGAAACCAAAGTTTTAAGTAAAATCAACAAAGTAATGGTAAAGAATAAAATTGAATATAGCAAAATGCAAATCGAGGCAATTAAAAAAGCAATAATTGAACCGATTGTCATTATTACTGGTGGTCCAGGAACAGGTAAATCAACAATTATTAAAGGAATTATTGATACTTATTGTTCGCTTTTTGAAAATAATGATATAATTAAAGAGAGTATTAAACTAGTTGCACCGACAGGACGTGCTAGTAAAAGGTTGAATGAAGTAACTAAACATCAAGCTTCAACAATTCATAAGTTATTAGGATATAGTGGAACCTTTTTCGCGGTTACACCAGAAAGCCCAATCCAAGCTAAAATGATTATAATTGATGAGTTTAGTATGGTGGATATTAGTTTAGCAGCTTATTTGTTTTCGGTAATTACAGCGGACACAAAAATTGTTATTGTTGGTGATGCAGATCAATTGCCATCAGTTGGGCCAGGAGATGTGTTAAAAGATTTAATTGACTGTAAAGAAATTACCACAATTAGATTACAAGAAATCCATCGTCAAGCCCAGGATTCAACAATCATCTCTTTAGCTCATGATATTAATCAAGGAAGATTACCGGAAGATTTATTAAAGTTACAAAAGGATCGTAGCTTCATTCGTAGTTCTAATGATAATATTATTCCTTTTATGGAAAAAACAATTGCTCAAGCAATGGAAAATGAGGGAATGGATTTAGTTAATGATATTCAAGTCTTAGCACCAATGTATAAAGGCTCTGTCGGTATTGATGCAATTAACTTCAGTTTACAACAAAGATTTAATCCAAATCCATTTGTTATAACTCATCAAGGTAAAAAGTTTAAAATAAATGATAAAGTCATTCAGCTTGTCAACCGTAATGAGAAAAATGTTATGAATGGCGATATTGGTTATATTTTTTCAATTGATAAAACTAATGAAAAAATTGAAAAAGTTACGGTAATGTTTGATTTTGGTGCTGTTGATTATAAAAAAGAAGAATTAGATGATTTAAGTTTAGCTTATGCGATTTCAATTCATAAGTCGCAAGGAAGCGAATTTCCTTTAGTCATCATGTTTTTCTCTTTTAAATATTATATAATGTTGAAAAGAAAATTAATATATACTGGAGTAACAAGAGCAAAAAAATATTTGATTATGCTTGGAGATTATGAAGCAATTCGCAAAGGAATTGTGGAAACAGAAGAAGAGCGTAAAACAAAATTAGTTTTACGAATTCAAGAGATATTTGCTAATCCAAACAAAATTCATGATCCAAAAAGTGCATTTTTAGAAATTGATGATGAAGATGATGATTTGGAAAATATTTCACCTTATGATTTTATGTGATATGTAAGATAATATAGTTGTGCTTTAGACACATGAACGAGGTGAAAAATATGAAAAAAGCTTTAACATATTTTATGGTCGGAGCGATTACATCAACGGCAGTCATTTATACGCTTGAGAAAAATCATCGTTTAGATGATATAAAAAGAGAAAAGCAAAAGATGACACAGAAGTTTAAAGCCATGTTTCAATAAAATAAGGATGAAAATCCTTATTTTTTATCTATTGTAAATCAAAATATTATATGGTAGAATTAAAATAAGAATTAGATAAAAATGAAGGTGAGGATTAAAATGGAAAAGGCTAATAAGGCAATAGTAATTATTTTTAATATTCTATTAGTATTTGTAGTTGTTTTCACAATTACTTTTACACTAATGTACCGAGAGCAATTTTACCTTAGTCAATTTGCAAAACATGGAGTTGGTGATGCCACAGGTTTTTCTGATGGGCAATTGCAAATGATTGTAAGTCATCTATTAAAATATCTCCGTGGTGATATTAATAATTTACAATTTTTTATTGATGGTGAAGGAATTTTCTCTAGGCAAGCACTTTTCCATATGCATGATGTAAGAGAAGTAATGGTATTTATTCAACAAATGGCTTATTTTCTCTTCATAATAACAATTGGTTTGGGAATCTATATTATTGTGAAATTTAAAGGTATGAAGGAATATTTTTTTAGATATTTTGTTATTAATTTTATTGTTTTTGTATCTTTAGTAATTATAATTGCTTTGATTGCCATCATTGATTTTGACTTTGCCTTTAGAGCATTTCACCGAATCCTATTTTGGGATGAAGTTAAGTTCAATAATTCATTTTTTAGTTCGATATCTAATTATCATGAAGCTCCTGGGGTTGATAATCGCTTATTGATTAAATTATTACCAGAACCATTCTTTATGGAGTTTGCGATTATCGTCGTAGTTGCAACAATTTTGATTTTTGTATTGATAGGACTCTTTTTATATAATAATAAACGTAAAGAACAAATAGAGGAAAAGTGATTGCTTTTCCTTTTTTTAAGTAAAAAATGCACCAGCCTTTAATTATATAAGTAAAGGGATGGTGAATCATGAAAAAGAAAGTATTTGTTTCCGCTATTACGATTGTATTAATTATTGTTGGTATCGTTTTAAATAATATAAACAATAATGAAAATATTATTATTGATGAAAAGCCGGATAATTATGAAGAACCAAGTCAAATAATTTTTGTTCAGATAGGTGGTGCAATTAGAAGACCTGGAGTTTATGAGATGTGCTCTGATGACCGGGTTAATGATTTAATTATTAAAGCCGGCGAAGTACTTAGCAATGCTGATTTAAAAAACGTTAATTTAGTACAGAGGTTAAATGATGGAGCAAAAATAATCATCAGTAGTAAAGGCGATGATGAGAAAGCTAATCAAGATGGAAAAATCTCAATTAATAATGCTAGCTTAGATGAACTAACTAGCCTATCTGGTATTGGTGTGGCAAGGGCGCAAAGTATTATTGATTACCGAAGCAATAATGGGGGCTTTAGAAGCATTAATGAGCTTTTAGAAATAAGTGGTATATCAGAAAGTATCTTATCGCAAATAATTAATGATATTTGTTTATAAATGCTGAAAATATTATTTTTGAAGATAAGATATTCAAAGTATTATCTAAAGCTAACAAATAACTTTTTTTTAATTGTTATTGGTGTTGTCTTGTTAGTTTTAAGTTTTTCCTCACCACTTTATCTTTGTTTTTTAACCGCTTACTTAGTTTACGTTTTTAAAAAAGATAAGTTTTTATTAATTTTCTTAATAGTTTTAGTTATTTTAATTACCTTTGTTTACTTTAAATTAGAATATCGAGATGCATATTTAGATGATAATGTAACTGGTGAAGTTATTTCCGTAAAGGATACGCAGGCAGTTATAAAAACTAAGGGAGCGAAGGTTTTAGTTTTTGATTATAATAATTATAATTTAGCACCTGGAGATATAGTTGAGGTCGAGGGTGAAAGCGTTAAGCTAGATGGAGCTAGAGTAAAAGGTGCCTTTGATTATAAAGAATATCTATGGCATAAACAAATTGATGGAGCAATTGCGGCAGAAAAGATTAAAGTTGTTGGAAGTAAATTTAACCCTGGGGTAATTAGAAATTCTGTCAATAAATATTTTGAGCGTAATTATACAGATCTTTCTTTAGCTTTCATTAAGGCGTTAATCTTGGGAGATAGTAATTATTTAGAAGAAGACTTTTCTGCTTCTTTAATTAATAATGGTACAATTCATCTGTTTGCGATCTCGGGATTACATATTACTCTTTTTATTGGTCTTTTATTAAAACTGTTTGACTTTTTTAATATTAAAGAAAGCACTGCTAATATTTTAATATTTATCTTTTTAGGGTTTTATTTAATAATTACTAACTTTAGCCCTTCGATATTGAGAGCATCAATGATGTACATATTGTCGGTTATTAATAAAAACAAAAACCTTGGACTGTCATCGCTTGATATAGCTTCAGTAGTATTTTTATTATTAGTTGTTTATAATCCTTTTTATATTTACAATATTGGTTTTGTTTTAAGTTTTTTAGTAAGCTTTATTATTATTATCGGCAATAGTGTAATTACAGGTGGAAATATAATACAAATCTTTTTAATTTCTTTATATGCACAAATTGCAACTTTTCCTATAGTTATCAATTTAAATAATGAAATTAATTTATTGGCGCCAATTATTAATATAGTGTTTTTACTTTTAATAGAAACGATTATCTTACCGGTCTCGATTATGCTTGTGTTTTTACCACTTTTTCAAGGTTTATATTATTATCTAGTTTCAGTATTTTCTTATTTGAGCATTTTTTGTGCTGATTATCTTTCGATAATGTTGAGATTTAGAAGCTTTTCTCATCTAGATATAATCATATATTATTTAGGAATTATCCTTTTTTTAAGTTTTTATAACAATAAGCACATAAGAAGAATTATTTTATCTAGTTTGTTTTGCTTTACTCTCTTTTTGTATAATTATAATTATTTCATTCCTTATGGAAGAGTGCATTTTCTTGATTTATATAATGGCGAGGCAATAATTATTATTGAGGAGCATAGACGTGGGGTGACAGTAATTGATACCGGTGATGGCTCTTATGAAGAAGTGTCTTCATTTTTAAAAAGAAATGGTATAAGAAAGATAGATAGTTTAATAATAACCCATAATCACTATGACCATAATGGCGAGGCTGCCGTAATTATCAATCAATTTAATGTTAACAATATAATTATCAGTGCATATGATAATAGTAGGCTGGGGAATTTGGCGAATACTACCTTAGTAAAAAAAGGGAGTAAGTTTAAATCAGGGAATATCTTATTTAATGTAATGCATCCAGACAAAAACTATCGTGATGAAAATGATAATAGTATTGTTTTATATGCAACTATCGGCGACATGAAGTATTTATTTTTAGGAGATGTTACTAAAAATGTGGAAATGAAATTTGCCCATTTAGATGTTGATATTGTTAAGATAGCTCATCATGGTAGCGACACTTCATCTTCAAGCGAGTTTATCTCTGCTTTAGATCCGCATATAGCTATTATTCAATCTGGAAGAGTAGAAAGGTTTGGATTTCCGAGGCAAAATGTAATTGATATTTTAAATAAATATAATATTAAAATATACAGAACGGATTTAAATTATTCAATAAAAATTAGATATAACAAAAAGCGAAGTATAGTTAAAGCGCTTAAGTGAATAATATAAAAGGTTATTTCAGCCCATTAAATGCATTAGCATTTAATGAATAAATATATTAAAAATGTCCAGGATTAGTCTTGGACATTTTTATTGTTCTATGCTATAATAAGCCAAAAGAAAGGCTATAGAATTATGAGTAAAATATATTTGTTTTTAGGCGATGAACCTTTAATAATTGAAAATAAAATAAAAGCATTAATTAGTAAAATTGCTAGCGATGAATATAATACTAATACATATGATCTTGATGAGGTAAATGTAAATAAAGCTGTGCAAGATGCGATAACGATGCCTTTTATAAGCGACAGAAAAGTTGTCCTTATTAGAAATCCATATTTGCTAACAAGCAATAAAACCGAAATTGATCATGATGTCGACGGTTTTATTCACTATATAAATAATCCTTTTGCATCAACAACATTGATTATTGATGCCGGCGGACTAAACTTAGATAATCGCAAGGAAGTTGTAAAATTATTAAAGAAGAAAGCGGAAATAAATAATACTAAAGCCTTATCAAGGGTTGAAGCTGTTGGCTGGCTTAAACGTCAGTTTTCTTTGGCAGATATGCAAATAATAGATGAAGCAGCAAGATTGTTTTTTGATCGGACTGGAAATGATTTGTTGAATGCGAAGAACGAGGTAAATAAATTAATAAATTATTGTGGAAATAAAAAGTTAGTTACATCAGATGATGTTAATAACGTTGTAACTCGCGAAATTGAATCAGAAGTATTTGCACTGACAAATGCAATTATGCAAAAAGATAAGGAAAAGATTATTTTAATATATAAAGATCTTCGCAAGAGTGGTAAAGATGCAATGCAGTTGATTGGCCTTGTTTCAAGATCGCTAGCTGATATATTTATAGCAAGTAAACTTTTAAAAAAAGGTGTTAATCAATCAGGCGTTGCTAAGGCAATGAACATTTCTTCTGGAAGAGCTTATTATTTATTAAGAGATGCTAAAAGTTTCTCTGAGGAGGATTTAGAACAAAACATTCTTAATCTTGCCAACACGGACTATAAAATTAAAACCGGGCAAATTGATGCTTTTGCAGCATTGGAATTATTTTTATTTGCCCTATAAAAAAAATATCCTTGATGGATATTTTTTTAACGTATAGAGTTTATTAATAAACTTAAACGTGATTTATAGCGTGCAGCTTTATTTTTATGAATAATGCCTTTTGCTACAGCTTTGTCTAATCTTTTATTAGCAGTATTTAGTGCTAATTCAGCGTCTTGTAAATTGTTGTCTTCAACATGTTTTTCCACATTTACAATTGCTGTTTTCATCGCTGATTTATAGCTTGCATAATAGGCTCTTTTCTTTTCATTTGTTAAGTTACGCTTTTTTTGTTGTTTAATATTAGCCATAGTTTTACCTCCATTTAATACATACATATTTTATCAAAAAACCAAGGAAAAAGCAAGAAAAATCTTTTGTTTATAAAACATTGTTTTTGGGTTAAAATAGTTTTGGTGATATTATGGACTTGCAAAAATATAATGTTCGTACAGATTTGGCTTTTGAAGCTGTGGATGGAAGAGTATTACAAAATCAAAATGAAGTAATTAATGAAGATTTTGATTATCATAATGTGAGAATTAAAAAAACAGTAATAAATCAAAAGGCAGCAGAAGAATTGAATCGTAAACAAGGTTGTTATTATTTGATCGATATTTCCGAAGTAGACATTCATGATACTGATAGTTTACGTATTATTGAAGATGCAATAACTAAAACCTTAAAAGAAGTTCTTTCAATTGAGGGGGTAAACCCAAATTCAAAAGGTTTACTTGTTGGCCTTGGGAATCATAATGTTACCCCAGATAGTTTGGGGCCAATGGTGATTGAAAATGTAATTGTAACAAGGCATATTTTTGAATTAGGTGAAGAAGTAAGTGAAGGAATTAGTAATGTGGCAGCTGTTGCTCCGGGAGTAATGGGGAATACGGGAATTGAAACTTCTGATATCATTCAGTCAATTCTTGAAAAAATTGATGTTGATTTTGTTATCGCAATCGATGCTTTGGCTGCATCGCAAATATCTAGGGTTAATAAAACAATTCAAATAACTAATACGGGAATTAGTCCTGGGTCAGGTGTGGGAAATAAACGCAAAGAATTAAGTAAAGAAGTATTAAATATTCCCGTAATTGCTATTGGTGTTCCTACTGTCGTTGATGCAGTTACAATAACAGCAAATACAATCGATTATTTATTGCGTTATTTTGATAAGAAAGTAAAAGAAGGACCTAGTAGTAGTGATCGATTGGTTCTTAGTGAAAAAATTGACTTTGAGGAAACCTCGCTTCCAAATCAAGAGTATACTGAACATTTTCTAGGTGAGTTTGGAAAATTGCCAGATAACCAAAAGGCAAGTTTAATTAATACTGTATTAACACCAAATGGTTTAAATATGATGGTTACTCCCAAAGAAATAGATGTTGATATAGCTGACCTTGCTGATGTAATTAGTAGCGGAATTGATCGTTCGTTGCATAGTATCGTCCAGCCGTGAATATATATTAATAGGTGATTGTAATCAAGTTTTATACAATTTTAGGAGCAATTAGTTTATTTATTAATAGGCTTCTTTCGGCGTCATCGATTTCATCGCTACATTATCTAACTTTAGTTACATCATATTATTCAGGTATTGATACATATGATAGTTATTTTGGTGTTGGGATTGATTTTTTGGTAAGTTTACTTTTTAATGTAAACTTACAAAATGTTTATGAATGTTTACAGATTTATGGTGTGATATGAAAAAAATATTTGTTGTGTTTATAATTCTTTTAGTATTGTTTATTGGGATACTAGTAGGTAGCGAATCTGGTTCAAGCCGTGCAGAAAGAATAAAAGAAAACACTGAGCAGTTTGAAAAGGAAATCATTATTCCTGGAAATGATTATCAAAATAAAGATAATATTATTGTTCCTGGGAAAGGAAATAGGGTCGCAAAGGTTGGTGATAGAATCATTAAAGATATTTTTGGGTTCACATTTGATTTTATTAAGGAGATAAGTGGTTAAAGCAATTATTAGTTATGATAATTGCTTTTTCATTTTTCCTTTGTATTTTACACGCAAATATTGTATAATTAATATAGTGGTGAAAAAATGAAAAAAGTTGGAATAATTGGTGGTGGAGCAGCAGGGATATTTTGTGCTATCACAGTTAAACAACAATTGAAAGATAAGGTAAAGGTAACTATCTTCGAGCGTCAAGCGCGGATTGGTAAGAAAATACTCCAAACGGGTAGTGGTAAATGTAACCTTACAAATATCAATATTGATGAAACTAATTATAATACAGCTTCATTGCAAGAAGCACTAAAAAGTTTTACTCCAGAAAAGTGTATTAGTTTGTTTCATGATTTGGGGATTTTGACCCGTGTTGATGACTATGGTCGCGTTTATCCATATAGCGAAAGAGCCACTACTGTTTTGGAAGGCTTAATGCATCACTTAAACAAATTCGGTGTGGAAATTATTTGTGATTATGATGTGACAGGTATTAAGAAAGATGATAAGTTTATTTGCTTTTCTAAGGATGGCTTTCATGAATTTGATTATTTAGTTTTAGCTACTGGTGGCCAATCAAGTGTTAACTTTGAAAATCATGGTTATGATCTAGCAAAAAGATTAGGTCATAGTATTAATGCCATCAGACCGGGATTAGTGGCAATGAAAACTAAAGAAGACACTAAGCCATTAAGAGGTATAAGAGTTAAGGCTGATTGTTCACTGACTAATAATGATAAGAAAATCGCTTCAACCTCTGGTGAAGTTCAATTTCGTAATGACGGCCTATCAGGAATTGCCATTTTAGATTTATCGCGATTTTATAAACCGAATGTAAAGATAAGTTTAGATTTAGTTCCCGAGATGGATAAAGAAAAACTTAAGGAATTTATTGACTTTAATGATTTAGAAACAAGCTTATTAGGTATGTTTCCGAAGATGATAGCAATTGATATATTAAAAAGAAGTAAAAATAAGCCAGATTTAGCAATCGATATTATAAAAGACTATAAGTTTGAAATAGTTGGGTTACATGATTTTAAAAATGCTCAAGTAACTATTGGTGGAATTGATTTTAAAGAAGTAAGCTTATCAAGCTATGAATCTTTAAAGGTGAAAGATTTATATATTATTGGCGAGGTGTTAAATATTGATGGAGCCTGTGGAGGCTATAATTTGCATTTTGCTTGGATGAGTGGTTACTTGTCTGCTCATAGGATAGTAAAGCAAATAAAGGAAAGAGGACTTTTATGAAAAACGAAAATATGAATCTACCGAATGTATTAACAATTTCAAGAATTGTAATGATTCCTTTAATGCTAATTGCGGCAGAGATAAATTATTTTAATGAATTTGTAATCTATAAAAAGATTACCCTAGCAAATATAATTGTACTGGCAATATTTATAATTGCCTCGTTAACTGATTTCTTTGATGGTCATATTGCCAGAAAACGAGAATGTATAACTGATTTTGGAAAATTTATGGACCCATTAGCAGATAAAATTTTAGTTTTTGCAGCATTCATCATTTTATTAGAATTAGGAAGAATCCCTGGTTGGATTATTACGATTATGCTTGCTCGTGAATTTATGGTAACCGGACTAAGATTAATAGCTGCTAATAATAATTTAGTTATTGCGGCAAGCAACCTAGGAAAATTAAAAACAACATCCCAAATTGTTGCAATTATTGCTTTGTTGTTAAATGGGTTTCCATTATCAATATTTTCCGATGCAGTCGGAGAAATTACTTTAATTATATTAACTTATATTGCAGCAATCCTTACAGTAGTTTCAGGGATCGATTATATAGTTAAAAACAAAGAAGTAGTATTTAAGAAATAAAAGAGGAGTTAATTATGGATGATAAACAAAAAATAAAAGCGTTAGAAGATACGTTTAAACAGATTGAAAAGCAATATGGTAAAGGTTCAATTATGCGAATGAGCGACAATGTTTTTGAAGATATGGATGTTATTCGCACTGGATCATTATTCTTAGATGAAGCATTAGGTGTGGGGGGATATCCACGCGGTCGAATAATTGAAATTTATGGCCCAGAAAGTAGTGGTAAAACAACTTTAGCATTACATGCGATTGCGGAAGCACAAAAGGCTGGCGGCTTTGCAGCATTCATTGATGCTGAACATGCCTTAGATCCACGCTATGCAAAAAATCTTGGTGTAGATGTTGATAACTTAGTTTTATCACAACCAGATACAGGTGAACAAGCGTTAGAAATTACCGAACATTTAGTTCGAAGTGCCGCTATTGATTTAGTTGTTATTGACTCAGTTGCTGCTTTAGTTCCGAAAGTTGAAATTGATGGCGATATGGGTGATAGCCATATTGGCCTGCAAGCAAGACTTATGAGTCAGGCAATGCGTAAATTGAATGGAATTATTAGTAAAACAAATACAGTTGTTATTTTTATTAATCAAATTAGGGAAAAGGTTGGCGTTTTATTTGGTAGCCCAGAAACTACTTCTGGTGGCCGAGCATTAAA
>Ga0079223_10002142_pt1 | contig 12140 bp, 9 predicted proteins | sample Stecom2011_FD_75072 | JGI IMG/M metagenome (GOLD analysis project Ga0079223, IMG submission 75072) | Agricultural soil microbial communities from Utah to study Nitrogen management - Steer compost 2011 | ecosystem: Environmental > Terrestrial > Soil > Agricultural land | place: USA: Utah...
CTTTTCGTAATGGTGATGCAGCGGCGCCATGCGGAAGACGCGCTTGCCGGTCAGCTTGTAGGAAAGCACCTGGACGATGACCGAGACGGTCTCGAGCACGAAGAGGCCACCAATGATGGCCAGGACGATCTCGTGCTTGGTGATGACTGCGACACCGCCCAGGGCGCCGCCACAGGACAGCGAGCCGGTGTCGCCCATGAAGACCATCGCGGGCGGCGCATTGTACCAGAGGAAGCCGAGCCCCGCGCCAACCAGTGCGCCGCAGAAGACCGCCAGTTCTCCCGCCCCCTGCACATAGTGAATCTGCAGGTAGTTGGCATAGACCACGTTGCCGACGAGGTAGGCGATGAAGGCGAAGCAACTCGCCGCGATCATGACCGGGACGATGGCAAGGCCATCCAGTCCATCGGTCAGGTTGACCGCGTTGGAAGCACCCACCATCACGAAGGTCCCGAAGACGGCAAAGAAGAGGCCGAGATTGAGCAGCAGGTCCTTGAAAAAGGGCAGCGCCAGCTGATTGGCCAGTTCCGGCGGCGAAAAGTGAACGACCGCCAGGCTCGCAATCAAGCCGACCAGAATCTGGGCCAGCAACTTCAGCTTGCCGGACAGGCCGTGGTGGCTGCGCCGGGTCAGCTTTAAGAAGTCGTCATAGAACCCGATCGCACCGTAGGAAACGGTAACGAAGAGCACGATCCAGACGTAGGGATTGCCCAGGTCCGCCCAAAGCAGGGTGGAAATCGACAGGGCAAAGAGGATCAGCATGCCGCCCATGGTGGGCGTGCCCTGCTTGGTCTGAAGGTGGCTCTCCGGCCCGTCTTCACGGATCGGCTGCCCGTAGCGCTGTTTCTTGCGCAGCCAGGCGATCAGGGCGGGCCCCAACAGGAAGGCCAGGACAAGCGCCGTGATAACGGCGCCGCCGGTTCGGAAAGTCAGGTAGCGGAAGAGGTTCAGCACCTGGAATTGTTCGGACAGGGGCACCAGGAGGTTATAGAGCATCCTTGCCTCCCTCCGTGCTCCGCTCCTCCGAGGTAGCAGCCAACAGTGCGTCGACGATGACCTTCATCCGGCTGCCAAGCGAACCTTTCACCAGCACGACATCGCCATCGCGCAGCGCGGCGACGACATGAGGAGCCAAGCTCTCGCTGTCCGCCTCATGCACCACCTCGAGCCGCGTCGGCAGCGCCTCGGCCAAGCGGCGCATCAAGGGTCCGCAGAGGAAGACACGGGCAGCTCCGCTTTTCGATACGGCATCTGCCAATTCAGCGTGAAAACGCTCGGCGTCGGGGCCCAACTCCAACATGTCTCCCAGCACCACCAGCCGGCGTCCTTGCCCCTCAGGCTCCACCTCCGACAGCACCGAAAGGGCGGCGGCCACGGAGTGAGGGTTGCCGTTGTAGCTTTCGTCCAGGAGCGTGATCGCGCCACCCGAGCCAAGTGAAAGGCGACGCCGGGCGCCGCGGCCCGCCAGCGGCCGGAGGGCACGCAGGCCAGCGGCGGCGCGCTCCACATCCCCTCCCATGGCCTGAACCGCTGCAAGAGCGGCCAACGCATTGATCGCCTGATGCCGCCCGGCAAAGGGAACGTGGAAGGTCAGCACTTGCCCCTGGAAGCTGGCAACAACATCTCCCCCTTCCCCAACCGGGTGATAATCCAGCAGGCGAACGTCAGAAGACGGGTGTGCCCCAAAGCTGATCACCTCGGCGCCCTGCGCCTTCGCCGCCGCACTCAGGCGGTCGAAGAAGTCGTCGCCACGAGGCAGAACGGCCTTTCCTCCGGGCTCGAAGCCTTCGAAGATCTCGGCCTTCGCGTCGGCGATACCCTCGCGCGATCCAAGGTATTCCAGGTGTGCCACCCCGATGTTGGTAATGACCGCCAGATGGGGGCGCACCAGCCTGGTGAGCGCCCTGATCTCGCCGGGCCGATTCATGCCGACCTCGCAGATCGCCCAACGCGCATCCTTTGGAAGTCGCGCCAGCGTCAACGGCACACCCCAATGGTTGTTGTAGCTCGCTGCGGCAGCGTGGGTTTTCCCCAGGGCGGTGCAGGCGCCCCTCAAGAGCTCCTTCGTGCTGGTCTTGCCGGTAGAGCCCGTGACCGCACAAACCACAGCGTTACTCCGCGCGCGCCCCGCCGCACCGAGCTGGGTCAGGGCGGCCAGTGTATCTTCGACCACCAGCAGCGGCGCGTACTCGGGCAGCCCTTCCGGCCGACGGCTGACGAGCGCCGCAGCCGCACCCTTCTTCAAGGCCTCCTTTACGAAGGCGTGTCCGTCATGGTTGGGGCCGGACAGCGCGACAAATAGGTCCCCTGCCGCAACCGATCGTGTATCGATCGAGACTCCCGTTGCGCGCCAGAGGTCCGGCCCCTTTCCGTTGGTTGCTGCCTGCGCGTCGACTGCGCTCCAGAGGATTTCCGCGGTCATGCCTCTCTCCTCTGGAGATCTGCGATGACGCGACGCACCTCTTCCCGGTCGTCGAACGGCAGCACCCTGTTCCCTACAATTTGTCCCTGCTCGTGCCCCTTGCCCGCCACGACCAGCAGGTCCCCGTCACGGAGCTCGCCAACGGCCTCTTCGATGGCCTTGCGACGATCATCGATCTCAATGCCCTCAGGCACCGCTGTCAGGATTTGCGCGCGGATTTCCACAGGGGGTTCGCTGCGAGGGTTGTCGTCGGTGACAATCACCACGTCAGCCAGGCGGGTCGCCACCTCACCCATGAGAGGGCGCTTCCCCGGATCGCGGTCGCCGCCGGCGCCGAAGACAACAAGCAGACGCCGGCGCGCGTGGGGTCGCACGGCCTGCAGTACGGTCTTCAGGGCTCCCGGCGTGTGCGCATAGTCGACGAAGACCTGGCCGCCTGCAGGTGTGATACCCACACGCTCAACGCGACCGGGCACACCGCGAATCTTGGTCAAGGCGTCGAGGGCGGCGTCCTCATCCGCGCCCTCGGCGAGAACCAAGCCAAGAGCGGCGAGCGCGTTCATGCCCTGGAAGGTGCCGGCAACGGGCAAGGCAAGACGGAGGGTGCGCCCAAAGATCTCCAGGGCAAGTTGGAGTTGAGCGTCCTCCGGCACCAGGTCCAGGAGCTTGAGTTCGCGCCCGCCGCGACCATAGCCGATCACGCGCTGCCCGCGCGCTCGGCATAGCGAGGAAAGGCCTTCAAACTCGGGCACGTCGGCGTTGAGAACCGCCGTGCCGCTTGTCGGCAGCAGGGCCTCGAAGAGGCGCCGCTTGGCCGCAAAATAGCTTTCCATCGAGCCGTGATAGTCGAGATGATCTCGGCTCAGATTGGTGAAGGCGGCGGCTTGGATCGTCACGCCGTCGAGCCGATACTGCTCCAGCCCGTGGCTGGAAGCCTCCATCACCAGGTAGTTGAAGCCGTCGTCGGCGAGTTCATTCAGCACCCGGGCCAACTCGACAGGGTCCGGCGTGGTAAGCGCCTTCGGCGCTCCGGGACGAGGCGGCTCCAGACCAAGAGTCCCCAGGCTGGCGGCACGGTAGCCGAGAGCATCCCAGAGCTGCCGCGTAAAGCTCGCGACCGAGGTTTTGCCGTTGGTGCCCGTGACCGCCGCAGAGTAACGCGGCTGGCGCCCGTAGAAAGCCGCCGCCATCAGCGCCAGTCGCCGGCGGGGTTCGGGATCGACCAGCAGGACCGCTGCTTGCGCTGCTTCGGGAAGCCGAGTGCCTTCAGGAGCCAGCACGGCGACGGCGCCGCGCTGCACCGCTTCGGCGATATAGGCACGACCATCGGCCCGCGATCCTGGGAGCGCTGCAAAGAGATACCCCGTCGCAACCTGTCGGCTATCCGCCGTCAGACCGGTCACCTCGAGGCTCGATGCCTCCGGCACCTTGGCCGCGTGGGCCTGAGGTATCAGTTCAGCGAGACGCAATGGTCGGCCCTCTCAACCGTGCGGGTATGAGCAAGGGATCGTATTCCTGCTCGTCTGCCTTGGGGCGTGGCGGCAGGCCGAGAAGCGGCCCGAGCCGCGACACGACGCGCCCCATGGCCGGCGCCACCACCCATCCGGCGGTTGCGAAACCGTAGGTCTTCTCCGTCGGCTTTGGCTCATCGACCATGAGGAAGACGACGTAGCGCGGGTCATCGATCGGGAAAGCTCCGGCAAAGGAAGCGATACGCTTGTCGAGCTGATAGCCGCCCGACGGGCTCAGCTTGTTCGCTGTCCCCGTCTTGCCGCCCAGCAGGTAGCCTTCCACATCGGCGTTGCCGCCACTGCCGTGCAGCACGACGAGGCGGAGCAGCCACCGCATCCGTTCGGCCGTAAGCTCAGAGATGACTCGCTCGCGCGGTCCCTCCTCGCCAGCCAGGCGTTTGATTAGCGTCGGCTGCACCAACTCGCCACCGTTCACGAGCGCGGCAAAAGCGCGCGTTACCTGTAGTGGCGTAAGGGCTATTCCATGACCGTACGACACGGTCATGGTGTTTATCTCCCGCCACGGTTGCGGGATCATCGGCCGGCCGCGCTCGGGCAGTTCCAGGGGGGCGGGCGAGAAGAGTCCGAAGCGGTCGAGATATTCCCGCAGGCGCTCCGTACCCATCTCCATGGCCATATGGACCGTGCCGATGTTGCTGGAGTACTGGAAGATCTCCGGCACATTCATCCAGCGCTTCTTGCCGCGGAAGTCATTGATGGTGTAGCGCGCCACGCGAATGGGCTGGGAGGTGTCCCAGCCGTCCTCCAGGGTAACCACGCCGGAATCCAGGGCGGCGCTCGTGCTGAAGGACTTGAGAACGGACCCTACTTCGTAGACGCCGAGGGTGGCGCGGTTGAATCGCTCGTCGGGCTTTGCCCGGCCTGGCATGCGCGGATCGAAGCTGGGGAGGGAGACCATGCCCAGGATCTCACCGTTATTGGCATCCATGACGATGCCCGCCCCGCCGATACCGGAAAACTCGTCGATCGCGGCCTGAAGCTCTTCGGTGAGCAGGTGCTGCACCCGCAGGTCCAGGGAAAGCTGCAGCGGTGTCTGGCCACCGGACAGCCAGGCGTCGAAGGACGCCTCCATTCCCGCAATGCCCTTGTTGTCGATGTCGGTGAAGCCGACCACGTGGGAGACGATCTCGCCGTGTGGATAGAAGCGGCACTCATCCCGTTGCAGATGGAGGCCCGGCACACCGAGGCGATTGACGGCCGCGGACTCCCGGGGCGACAGGCAGCGCTTGACCCAGACGAAGGAGCGATCGCTGGCCAGGTCGGCGCGCAGGCGCTCACCGACCGCATCGGGCATGATTTCCGCCAGACGATCCGCCACCTCTACGGGATCGCGCAGCTCCCGCGGATTGGCATAGACCGCCATCGTGGGCAGGTTCGACGCGAGGATCTCGCCGTTGCGATCCACGATCTGGGTACGGCTGGTGTGCCACTCGCCTGGACGATCCACCGTGCCGGCGATGCGCGGGACCGAGTTCCCTTGCATCAGAGAGAGATCGACCAGCCGCACCCCGACCGCCAGAAAAGCCAAGGCAAAGAGCAACCCGGCAAAGATCAGGCGATTGCGTCCCGTCTCCAAAACCGTCTTGCGATTGCCATCGAGCTCGGCGACCCAGCACTGCGGCTGACCGAGGTCCATTCCGCAGGGAACATCCGGGTGCATCTCAGGCGTGGCAGGCCGGCGATCGGTCATCGCAGCACTCCGCCGTTTGCGGAGATGGGCAGCGCCCGCGGCGAGGCCTCGTAGCTGTCCTGCTCAAGGACGGGGGTCACGGTTTCACCCATCAACTGAGCGATCTTGTCCCCGATATCATCCAAGGGCTCGGCCGGCGCCGGCGCGGCAGGAGTGGAAGCCTGTACGGGCTCTGGCGCAGGTGCGGCAGACCGAGAAACCTGAGGTTCTGCTGCGGAGGGAGCGGCGACAGGAGCTGCGCTCGCCATCCTGATCTCGGGATGCCCCTCCCCTGGCCATCCGGCGGGCGTCGTGGGGCGCGGGCGGGGCTGAGGGAGCTTGTTCTCCAGATCTGCCTGGGCGTAACCGAAGTCTTCAGGGCGCGGCGGCAAGACCTCAAAGGAAGCGAGGACCTGCGGCGCTTCCATTAGCCCCATCTCCAGGTGCCGCGCCGCCAGTTCGGAAATGCGTTCAGGCTGATTCAGGTAGCTCCACTCTGTCCTGAGAACATGCATAGCCTCCCGATCGACCCGGATCTGCTGATTCAGGGTAGCAAGCTCTTGCTCCAGATCCTGGACGCGGTACTTCACCTGAAAGAGAAAGCCGGCAATTCCGGCCGCGACCGCGACGATGAGCAGTAGCACCAGGCGGTTCATGCCGTTCCTCCTCTCTGCGGAGCGTCATGGCCATGGGCCGGGGCAGCAGTGCGCACCGCCGCCCGAAGCCGTGCCGAACGGGCGCGAGGATTGATGCGACACTCCTCTTCGCCCGGCCGGCGCGCCTGCCGGAAGAGCAACTCGAAGCTGGGCTCCCCCAACTCGAGGGCAGGCGTATGACGCGAGCCGCGCGGTGCAGCGCCGGAGCGCTCTCGCAGGAACTGTTTGACGATACGATCTTCGAGTGAGTGGAAGGAGACGACAGCAAGACGGCCGCCTGGTGCGAGCAGGCGCTCCGCGGCTGCCAGCCCCCGCTCCAGTTCACCTAGTTCGTCGTTTACGTAGAGCCGCAGGGCCTGAAATGTCCGTGTCGCCGGATCGATGCCGTCAGCCGAGGCCCTCACCACGCTGCGCACGATCTCTGCAAGCTGCAGCGTGCGGGTAATCGGCGCCTCGCGGCGTGCCGCGACCAGAGCACGCGCCACCTGGCGCGCCCGTCGCTCGTCGCCAAGGCGCCAGATAATGTCGGCGAGCAGGGCTTCCGGAGCTTCATTTACCACATCGGCCGCGCTGGGGCCTTCGCCACTCATGCGCATGTCCAAGGGACCATCGGTGCGGAATGAAAAGCCTCGTTCCGCCTCATCGAGTTGCGGCGAGGAAACCCCCAGGTCGAGCGCGACCCCATCGACCGAAGCTTCACCGCTGATCCGGTCCATGTCTCCGAAGCAGCCTTCCACAAGGCGCAAATGCCCCGCGAATTCCCGCTCCATCGCACGGCCGGCTGCAATCGCCTGCGGATCGCGATCCAGAGCGACGAGCCGACAATCGGCCGCCTCTAGAATTCCTCGAGCGTAGCCACCTCGGCCGAAGGTGCCGTCGAGATAGATCGCCCCCTGACGCGGTGCCAGCGCGTCTAGGACCTCATCCAGCATCACGGGGACGTGTCCGGATGCCTGCGTATTCTGGATCGACATCATGGCTCAGGTCCCCTGCGGCCGACGAAGCGGAAGGGACAATCCCTTCTCCCCGACCCGGGCACGAGCCTGCGCCTGGTATTCCTTGAAGGCCGCCGGCTCCCAGATGTGAAAGAAGCGACCAAGTCCGGCGAAGACCGCCTCTTCCTGGATGCCGCTGAATTCGAGCAGTTCTTCGGGAAGCTGCACCCGCCCGCCGCTGTCCCATGCCAACTGGCGCGCGTCGGAAAAGAGGCTGAAGGCCAGGGCTTCCTGGTCGTCCGAGAAAAGATCAAAGCTCTGGTCGACGCTTTCCATCAGCTCTGCCATCAAGCCGAGACCACATCCTTGCACCGCGGTGGCGCGCGGCGCGGCGAAACACACGATCCCAGGAAAGGAATCTGCAGCAAGAACTTGGCGAAAGGGGGCCGGCACCGACACGCGTCCTTTGCGGTCAACCTTGTTGATATAAGTCCCTAAGAACGGCGCTCGAGTGGCCATCCTGATCTCCTGCCGCTCCGGTCAATCGACTAAACCCCTCGCCTCCGACTGACCCCCGCGGCTGCGGTTGCGCCCGACATCTCTGCCAGGCCTGTCCCCCGGTCCAGCCGTTGCATCCGTCACCTTCATCGCGATGAACGCAGATGGCTCAACCTGGGATTTCATGGGATATCATGGGCCTTTATGGGCGTCAATGGGAACGCAAGTAATTCTCTGTGATAATCAAATAGAAAGAACCGCAGTTTTCCGCGGGTTACGACCCCCGCCCAATGCAACCCACAGCTTGTCCACGAAACGACACGTCATAGCTTGTGGGCCACAAAACTAGACTATGTTCTCTTTATGTTCTCCTAGCGAGCCACTTTAAATAACTGACAGAGACCAATAGTCGGCGGGCCAAATACAGGCTGAGCGCGCCAGGGCGTAGAAAAGGCAAAGCATGCATAGGGAAGAAAGCCAGATGGCCTGTAAGCCGGGTTCTGTCCCTGTCAACGACAGGGGATGGCCATTCATCTGGGACGTCCGTCGCCGAACGCCTCGCGCGACCTACCCGGGCAGCAGCGCGAGAACGCGCCTGGTCTTGAGACCCACTGCCCCTACTCGGTCTTGCTCCCGGTGGGGTTTACCGTGCCGTCTCCGTTGCCGGCGACGCGGTGCGCTCTTACCGCACCCTTTCACCCTTACCGGCCTGAAGCCGGCGGTTTGCTTTCTGTGGCACTTTCCCTAGGGTCGCCCCCGCCGGGCGTTACCCGGCACCGTGTTCTCGTGGAGCCCGGACTTTCCTCCCCCGTGAATGCACGAAGACGTGCATGACACGAAGGCGGCCATCCGGCCATCTGGCTGGATTGGATGTAGGGCCCAGAACGGCAGGGGTCAATGCATCGGTGCCTTCTGACGAAGCCCGGACGGAGCCATTTCAGGGGGGGGCAGTTCTACCCTTCAAGCCCGGCCTTTCGACGCGACGCCATTCCGTTGTGACAGGCCACTGCACCCTGCAAAAGCTGGATCGCCAGGGCGGCGCCGACGCCCTCGCCGCTCCGCATTTCCAGGTCCAGCAGCGGCCGCTTGCCAAGCTTCGACAGCAGGTGGTCGTGAGCCTTCCCTTGAGCTCGCTGGGCCACCACACAGTGGTCCAGCAAATGCGGCTCCACAGCATAGAGAACCGCGGCCGCGGCCGAACAGACGAAGCCATCGAGGACAACGGGAATGCGACCGAGGCGACAGGCCAAAACGGCGCCGACAATAGCTGCAAGCTCCAGCCCGCCTAGCGCTTGCAGAACCCCAAAGGGATCATCGAAGGCCGCCCGGTTGGCCGCCACCGCTTCGGCGACAAGCACGCGTTGGCGCTCCGCGTCCGTGTCATCACCCATATCTACCCAGTCCGCCGCCTCACCGCCGAAGAGGGCGTGGCACAAGGCTGCGGCGCAGATGTCATTTCCGGCGCCCAGATCCCCAAGCGCCATGACATCAAAGCCCTCTTCGACCGCCATCATGCCGTAGGCCAGGGCGTTGGCGCAGTCTTCCTCGCTCATGGCCGGCCCTTGGGTGAAATCGGCCGTTGGTTGATCCAGGGCCATTTCATAAACCCTAAGATCCGCCCCGACGATCGCCGCCAGTTGATTGACCGCCCCGCCGCCGGAGACATAAACCTGAACCATCCGGGCGGTCATTTCGGGGTCGAGATCCGGCAGGCCGCGCGCGGCAATTCCATGGTTGGCTGCGAAGACCGCAACCCGCGGGCGCTCCATGCGTGGCGGCTGGGCGCCTTGCCAGGTCGCCAGCCAAACTGCCAAATCCTTCAGCCGGCCGAGACCGCCACCCAGTTGTGCCAGCTCTGCCTGATGTGCTTCTGCGGCCTCTTGCGCCGAAAGATCCGGCCCCGGCATTTCGCGCAGCAGCGCGCGCACCTCGTCCAGCCGTGGCTCCAGCTTGCGCATCCGCTATCTCCTTAGTGCTATCGTTAGAGCTAACCTATAGCGGATCGCGCCTGCTCGGGAACACGTGTATTCCCGGTGTGCCATATAGATCCGCTATCACTTCAAAGAGCTAGAGCAGCTTCACGCAACACATGGAATCACTTTGTGAACCCAATTTGATTCGATCTGCCCTAGTACCATGGCGGGCCCTCCCGAAACCTGTGAGCTGGCAGCTTGCCGCAAAGCGCCCCAGGACGTTATTAGAATACGTAGATTCGCCCGCGCGGGCAGTCATCGCTATTCCACGACAAGGATTCCACGACAAGGTGGGAAGAGAATGAGCAAGGCGGTTCGCTGGTGGTGGATACGCCACGCACCGGTCGATAATGGTGGGCGCATCTACGGCTCCGAAGACCCGCCGTGTGACTGCAGCGATTCCGCCCTCTTCACCCAGGTGGCCGCTCTTCTGCCAGCCAACGCAATCTGGATCACAAGCCATCTGCAGCGTACGCACCAAACGGCGCAGGCGCTCGTTTCGCATATGGGGCAAGAGCCTGCCGACCTACTGACCGAACCGCGCTTTGGTGAGCAGTCTTTCGGCGCCTGGCACGGCTTGACCCGCGAAGAGCTGCGCCTTCAGCGCCATCCCCAGTGGCACCGCTTCTGGCACGCCCCCGCTGATGAGCGGCCTCCCGGCGGAGAAAGTTTTCTGGACCTGATCGGCCGGGTACAGGCCGCCGTGCAGGCCTGGACGGACCGCTATCCGGGCCGCGACCTTGTGGCAGTGGCCCATGGCGGCACCATCCGCGCCGCACTGGCCATCGCTCTGGATCTGGATCCAGAGGCGGCACTGCGCCTGACCGTTAACAACTGCTCACTAAGCCGCATGGAGTGGATACCCGGCGCGGCCGGATCGCACTTGCCGGAGCACGAAGGCGTCTGGCAAGTCAGCCTTGTCAACTTTCCGCCACGAAGCACCGCTTAACTTCACCGCCGAAGATCTGCACAACGAGTCGCAGCGAGGAGATTTCAATGCACGCCTTCGTTCTTCGCCCAAGACTGCCCCGGCTTGCCGCCCTGTTAATGGCGCTCACGCTCCTCGTCGGTTTTCAGCAGCCGGCAGTGGCCGACGATCGCGCCGACGCTGCGGATCTCGTCGACCGCGCCCGGGTTACCTTGAGCTCCCTGCTGCGGGATCCGCAATACGAACAGCTTGAAACCTATCTCCGGGCAGCCAGCGGCGTCATCATCTTCCCGCAATTGGTGCGTGGTGGATTCATCGTCGGCGCCGAAGGTGGCAGCGGCGTGCTTTTGGCGCGCAGCACGGACAACAGCTGGGGCCCGCCCGCTTTTGTGCGCCTCACCGCCGGTTCCATCGGCCTGCAGATCGGTGGGCAGGTATCGGAGACCATCCTGGTCATCATGAACGACGGCGCACTGGATGCGGTGCTCAGCCAGAACTTCAGTTTTGGCGGCGATCTCTCCGTGGCAGTTGGGCCCGTAGGCCATGGCGTGCGGGCGGGATCTACCGCCAACCTGGGCGGGGACATCATCGCCTTTTCCCGCACCCAGGGCCTCTTCGGTGGCGGATCGCTGGAAGGCGCGGCCCTGACGGCGCGCAACACCCTCAACGCCGCCTACTATGACGCGCCTTCAGCAACGCCTTACGAAATCGCCATTGAGCGGCGCTATCACAACGTGGCCGCCGATCCGCTGATCCAGAGCCTGCCGTAAGGAATCGCCTCACGCCAGAACAAGGCGCGCCAGGAGCAGGAGGACAAGTAAACCGGCCTGGAGCAGGGCGGCGCGCGTGAAAAGATCGATGGCCAGCCGCAGCATCGAGGAACGCCAGGGCGGCGCGACGACAAGACCGAGCAGCAGCCGTTCCGGCCACTGCCGCCGCCCCGCTCCGCTCCAGAGCGCATCCCTGCCACCTTCCCCTTTCGCCGGCTCGCGCAGAAGGCTGACCCCGGCGAGCAGGAGAAGCGCGGTCACCTGGGCCGGCACCCACTCCAGGCCGCGGCACAGCCGAAGGGCACCCTGGGCAAAGATTCCCGCCGGCGCCTCCTGCTCGCTCCCGTTCAGCGCCCCACCTCCGTAGAGCCGAGCCAACAACAAGCTGACCTGCTGCAGCAGAAGACCGCCGGGTCCCAACAGGACGTACCAGAAAATCGGCGTGACGAGACTGTCGTTCAGACGGCGTGCGAGGCCGGCCATCGCCAGCGGAATCATGGCCGGCTTGGGCAGCCGCTCCGCCTGGAAGGGAGCGAGATCACCTGCGGCAAGACGACTGAGCGCCGCCCTTGCAGCGGGAAGATCGTTCTCTTCCAGCCCCGCGGCTACCGCCATCGCCTGATCCCGGGTTCGGCGCTGGCGCACCACCAGCAGCAGGAGCAGTAGTTCCAGAGGCCAGGCGAAGGGATAAAAGCGGGTCAAGAGCGCCAATAGCCAGCCAGCAAACCCGCCCATAAGCACGAGGCCAAGCGCAACC
>Ga0079223_10002143_pt1 | contig 12138 bp, 10 predicted proteins | sample Stecom2011_FD_75072 | JGI IMG/M metagenome (GOLD analysis project Ga0079223, IMG submission 75072) | Agricultural soil microbial communities from Utah to study Nitrogen management - Steer compost 2011 | ecosystem: Environmental > Terrestrial > Soil > Agricultural land | place: USA: Utah...
AGCGGTGCGCAGAAGGTTTACCCGGGGATTAAGAGAAAAAACGGAAGGAAATAAAGGGGGATTTGCCGATTTTCCAGATTTATTAGTAATCGACGGGGGAAAAGGTCAGCTCAGTGCAGTAGTAGAGATCTTGGGAGCCTTGGGACTAGATAAACAGCAAGTAATCAGCTTGGCCGAAAAAGAAGAAGAGATTTTTCTACCCGGTCGGTCGGAACCCGTTCTCCTTTCCAGAGAGGATGAAGGATTAAAACTCTTACAGCGGGCGCGGGATGAGGCCCATCGGTTTGCTGTAACCTTCCACCGGCAGCTGCGGGAAAAAAAGACGATCCAATCCGTACTGGACCGGGTAAAGGGGATTGGTCCCCGCCGAAAAAAGGCTCTGTTGCAAGAGTTTGGTTCGGTTAAGCGAATCAAAGAGGCCACTCTGTCAGAGTTGAAGGCGGTGGAAGGAATGACGGAAAAGGCGGCCCTCGCTGTTCTACAGGAGCTGGAGGAGTTATAGAGGCATTGAGCAAAGATAAAGCCTGTGCAAATTATCCTTATTTAGTGACCCTTGCCAAAGAAACCAAGATATACATTGCCTATTCTAGCAGGACTTTTAATAAAAAAACAGAAAAAGATATAGCGTAAGAGGACGGTACTTTGAAAAGTAAATAATTAGTTTATTTACCCTTTGCTACTCCGAGGCCCTGGATTGATGTGAAAGGAGGTGAAAAACGACTTGGCATCGAACGGGAAAACGGTGTAGTAATTCAAACACAGCAATAATCACAGCAGGAGAAGGAAAAGATGAGGTAACCTGGACGGCTCATTTGTATTCCTTCTCTAATCGCAGCAATAATTCAAATATAGTAAGATTCGCATCTTAATCACACTAATATTCAAAACCAAGGAGGAACAATATTGATGAAACGAATTGTAGCACTAATCTTAGCAACATTAATGTTAACCGTCGTCTCTCCGGTGGCTTTCGCCGCCGACCTGGATTTTTCCGGAGAAATCTCTTCAAAAATCGGTTACTACAAAGATGATGAAGACGAAGAGACATTACCTTCATACTTCCACGGAGATTCCACCTTTTCACTAAGCGCTTCTTTGGGTGAGAACCTCACGGCAGGTCTTTCCCTGAATGGCTTAGAACGTCTCTTTGAAGGAGACGAATGGGTGGATGACGTCACAGACGAGCAAAGTAGCACCCAACAACAATTAGGCTTTCTAGATAGCGTCTGGCTGGAAGCCAAAGGCTCCATCATCCCCGGAGCTCCGGCCATGACTACTCGTCTTGGCGGATTGAACACAAACTACTCTACGTATATCGCCGACTTGGACAATGCCGGTGGCGTATACGGAATCAGTGTTGAGGATGTAAACGTCGGACCGGTTTCCGTTGGCGCCTTCTATGGCTGGAACGGCGCTCGGGAAGACAAGGGCGCTCAAGTCAGAATCAACCCCACCGAACAGGTAGAAGTCAAGGGAACCGTGGTGGAAGCAGATCAACTCTATTACCAGGGTGACGTGAAGGTTTCTCCCATGGAGAACTTGGAAGTAGACGCCACTTACGCCGCGCGTGAGGATGAAGAGTCCGCTTTAAACATCGGTGGTCAATTACAAGTTACTGAGAATACAGCGGTCAGAGCCGGATATCGCGATGTCAGCGATAACTTTACCACGAATTCGGCCTATTACAATGACGACGATATCCCGGTGGGAAACAGTGAAGAAGGATTCACTATCGGCGCTACAACCAACCAACTGGGCTTCGAGTTAGCCGGGGACTACCACATGTACAACGAGAGCGTTGAGTTCTCCGCCGGTCGCGGGATTACTCTGGCCGGAATGGACTTTGCCACCAAACTTGAAGGTGAATACGCTATCGAAGATTCAGAGATGTCCGCTTTGGATGCGACCATTGGATATAATGCTCCAAACGGAATGGCGCTTGAGGCCGGATATGACTTTGTGAATGAACACTCTGTCTTCACCGCAGGTCTATCCATGGCATTTTAAAACTGCTTTAGCAGTAAGTTTTAGTAGTAAGCTTTAGCAACAAGCTTTAGCTTGAATGAACAGGGGAGCTGATGCTCTCCTGTTTTTTTAGTTATCGCCAATTAGAACAGTATCCCATTTTTTTTAAGAATCATTACATATTTTTGGTAGAGAATAATAGAATATAATGGCTGATTTTCAAAGAGGTAAAACACACCAGTCATTTATAAAACAAAAAAATAAAGCAGGAAATTTTGATTTTATGTCGAATAGAAAGAATAACAAAACAAATTAAAAACATTTATAGGATCACAATTAGTGATTTTGTTTTGGACGAACTCATAAAAGGACATATGAGGATTAGGACAGCCAGAAGTGGATAAACCAACATCACGAATTTCATAGTGTTTGTTTACGGATAAAAATCCCCCTGGTCCAAGCGGGAGGTGGTATGGGTATTATTTTTTTGTTTGGGGAAATATTAAAAAAATATTATATTATTTTATTTTTTAATAATAAAGGAGGACTTTTAAATGGCCAAGGTTATATATGAACATGTCAGTAAAAAATTCCCTAATGGTATTTTAGCCGTTAATGATGCAAACTTGGAGATTAAGGACGAAGAATTTATCGTTTTTGTCGGTCCGTCCGGCTGTGGAAAAACCACTTCTCTACGGATGGTTGCCGGATTAGAGGAGATTACGTCCGGAAATATCTTTATCGGCGATAATATCGTTAATGATATGGCTCCTAAGGATCGGGACATCGCCATGGTTTTCCAGAATTATGCCCTTTACCCCCATATGGATGTCTATAATAACATGGCGTTTGGGTTGAAATTACGAAAATTCCCGAAACCGGAGATCGATCGCAGGGTTAAAGAATCCGCTAAAATACTAGGGATCGAGAATCTGCTGGACAGAAGACCTAAGGCCTTGTCTGGTGGTCAACGGCAAAGGGTTGCCTTAGGCCGGGCGATTGTCCGCGAACCTCAAGTTTTCTTAATGGATGAACCCCTCTCCAACCTTGACGCTAAGCTTCGTGTGCAGATGAGAGCAGAACTTTCAAAACTGCAGAATCGTTTACAGACCACCACGATCTATGTTACACATGACCAGATTGAAGCCATGACCATGGGCGACCGGATGGTTGTAATGAAGGACGGTATAATTCAACAGGTTGGTAAACCGTTGGAGGTTTATGATCACCCCACCAATGTCTTTGTGGCCGGATTTATCGGCACTCCGCCCATGAACTTTTTGGATGGTGTTTTAAAAGAAGAAAACGGTCAGTTGTTTGTGGATTTTGAGGTCTTCCGCGTGAATGTGCCGGAAGGAAAATTCAAGACCGCAAAATCATATTTAAATAAAGAGATCATCTTTGGAATCCGCCCGGAAAACATTTTGGATCCAGAGTCCGCCGGAACAGAGGATAATGCTGTTGTTGCCACAATTGACGTGAGTGAGTTGATTGGTTCCGAGAGTCATCTATGGGTCTCTAAAGGGCCTCACAGCTTCATTGCTCGGGTTGACGCTCATGTCGTGACAGAAGAGGGCACTGAGACTAAATTAGTCTTTAGTAACGATAAAATACATCTCTTTGATAAGGATACGGAGAAGGCTATTTTGTAAAGGAATTCATCCATTCGACCCCTGCTTCTACTGGTTTAATGGTTGAATTCACAGTAAATCCCCCACTAATGTTTGGTGGGGGATTATTTACTTAAAAGGAGGCTGATTTATTGTGAAAGGGCATAACCAAGTTTATCTAGGGGTTGACCTTGGAGGGACTAAAATCGCTGGCTTAATTGGGGATCAACAAGGAAAGGTTCTGTCTGAACAGACCGTACCTACCTTGGCGGATCAAGGCGTGGAACAGGTGATTATCCGCATAAAAACGTTGATCAAGGACTTAATGGAGAAGGAAGCCTCTGGACTGGTTAAAGGAATTGGAATCTGTGCCCCCGGCCCCTTAAATATCAAAACCGGAACTGTTATCTGCGCGCCGAACTTAAAGTGGAAAGATGTGCCAATCGCCCCGATTCTAGAGCAAGAATTCGGTTTGCCGGTCTTTTTAGAGAATGACGCCAATGCCGCCGGCTATGGTGAGTGTGTCTATGGGGCGGGAAAAGGTGCGGCTAATATGTTATATATGACGGTTAGTACAGGGATTGGCGGGGGAATTATCGCCAACGGGGATCTGGTCTACGGTAGAGACGATTCCGCCGGGGAGATCGGTCATATGATTATCCTTCCCAACGGTCCGCTCTGCGGATGTGGCCAACATGGGTGTATTGAGGCTTTGGCCTCGGGGACGGCTATTGCTAGAGACGCGCGGGCCCGATTGGTAAAGGGCGAGGAGAGCATGCTCCTGGAGTTGGTGGAGGGAGACTTGACTACTTTGACCTCCCGTGACGTTGCGAAAGCTGCCCGGCGTGGAGATGAATTAGCCCTTTCTTTGCTGGATGAGGCCTTTTCTTACTTGGGAATAGCCATTAGTAACCTAATTAATCTTTTGAACCCGGAGGTTATAGTAATCGGGGGAGGCGTCTCCAAGATGGGAGATTTACTGTTTGACCGGATCAACAATTACCTGCGGGGTCACTCTTTCCAACACATGGTAAAGGGAGTCGCAATCTTACCGTCGGTGTTGGGAGGCAGAGCGGGCGCCATTGGAATGGTGGCTTTAGTCCAGAAGAAGATGGGAGAGACAGGCAGAACGCCGGGTACAATTTTATGCTGATATTTGCCATGAAATAGTTTGTGGTCAGGTCATAGGTATAAAGAAGGCGGTTGTTTTTTAGGGACAACCGCCTTCTTTTATGCCTAGTGAATCCTCTCCATAAACAGGAGTAGGAGTAGTGTGCGTATGTGCGTGTGTGTGTGTAAACTCGTTTTTATTTTCATTATACAAGAGGGTTGTATGGGAAGTGTAATAAAAGTCTTTGATTGCTTGGAGTAGTCCGTTACTAATCAACTCCGACATCTTCATAACCAGGCTTAAGCGAGTATTTTGTAAAACTAGGTATTCCATAAATCCGCCGACATTTACCACTCCGATTATGTGAAAGTTACCGACTTCCGGGAGGGTTTTGTTTACTCCGGTTCCCGGTTGGAGCGGACCGGGTTTAATACTGATGCAACCGATATTTTCAGACTTACCTAAACAGGCGTCAATGGCAATAATTGGGGTGTTGGAGTCTTCAATATTGATTTTTTTCAGGGTTGTTTCCAAATTGACGGCATGGATCGGATTATCTAAGGTGCCAAAGACTTTTATCCTGGGTAGACAGGCTGCGGTCAGTTTAGAGCCGATGAGTGGACCCAGGCTGTCTCCGGTTGACCGGTCAGTGCCTATACAAAGTATAATCAAATGATTTCCACTACCCTGGGACAGTTCTTTAGAATATGCAGAGCGCCTTTGATAAGATGGATTTTCTTCGTAGACCCGATGTAAAAAGACTTTAAGATGTTTGAAAAAAAGTTCTTGTGCTTCCGGGTGGTTAAGGTGAACCCGATATGGGAAGAGACTACGAAGGTCGGAAGATTTTTTGGAAAAAGGAAACCACATCAGCTTGACATCCACCTTTCTTTTGAAAACGATTCTATATAGTGTATGTACAAACCGATGATGGTATACACGAATTGGCAAAATCTTGTCTAATTGGTTTTATAAAAGAATTGTGGTATAATTACCGAAAAAGATCCTCTTTCAGCACAAATTCGATGCGGTCTGGTTCCACAAACATTTGAAGCTTGGGGTTCTTAGCCTTTTGGAGATTTAACCATAAGGATGGAAAACAAGCCGTGAAAAAAGTAAGTAGTAACTGTTGTCGAACAGGAATTGAGCGGGTTAAAAAGTTTATAAGATTCGGGCCGCTTTGGGCAGGTGTTTTTTTAGCCCTGGTTGTCTTGGTTTTTATCTTTCAGGTCTACCGTCCTTTTGTCGCGGGGCAAGACGTTTTTTTTCAGGTAAACGTTGGAGGCGCCGATTTGACCGGGTTAGGAAGGGCGGAGGCCTTAGCGACGCTGCAAGAACGCTTCGAACCCCTTCTTGATCGCACTTTAACCTTTGTGGATAATAAGACTAAGGAATTTATCTGCCAACCAAGGGAATGGGGTTTTTCTTTTGATTACCGCTCCATGTTGGCGGAGGCCTTTGCTCCGGGTCATACGGGGAACGTTTTTGTGCAGTGGATGAACCGAAGAACAATAAAAAGCACACCGGTGGAGAAAGAGATCAAGATTTTAACTGATCAGATGTTACTGGCCGAACTTATTCGTTTATTAGAGATTCAAGTCAATGTAGAAGCGGTTAAGTCACAGATTACAGTAAAAAATACGGGAGAGGTAGAATTTAATCCCGGCCGGTTAGGGAGGCGTTTAAATTCCCAGCGATTTTTGGCTGAATTATCAAAGGTGTTAATCGATTCTGAACAGAACCGATTAACACTCCCGATTGATGTAGTGATGCCGTCCTTAGTAAAAGAAGAGGTGAGCCAATGGAATCTGACTAAGGTGATCAGTATATATACCACTGAATTCGATGAAAGCGATGAGAATCGCACAAACAACCTAATGGTCGCGGTCTCACTATTGCACGGAGCTTTGCTTCCTTCGGGGCAACAATTCTCTTTTAATCGGTGGATTGGTCCTCGTGATCTGGAGCGCGGATATAAAGAGGCGTCGGTGGTGTTGGATAACGAATTAATCGCCGGTCTTGGCGGTGGTGTCTGCCAAGTATCTACCACACTTTATAACGCTTGGTTATTGGCAGGGCTTAATGTAGATAAGCGATTCAACCATTCCATGCCCGTTTCTTATGTGGAGATGGGTAGGGATGCCGCTGTTGTTTATGGAGCGCAGGATCTGGTTTTTTCAAATTCTTTGAAAACCCCGTTGTTAATCTCGGCATGTATTGAAGACGAAATGTTAACCATCGCTTTGTTAGGGGACTCCGAGGATCGTCAGGAGTATGCCTTGGAGCCCAAGATAGTTGAAGAAATCCTCCCCCAACAAGTCAGAAAAGAAGACGACTCTTTAGAAGCTGGAGTGGAAATCATCGAAGAACACGGACGGTCAGGTTATAAGGTGGAATTATGGAGAAAAGTCTTTAGGGGCGGAAAAGAGACACGGCGAGCGAAAATAGGGTTTAGCGTGTATAGACCGAAATCCTTTGTTGTTCGAGTCGGTGTTGGACAGCCCGGTGTTAATCATCGTAGTATGGATAGTCCTGATAATCCAGGCAGTCTTGGTAATCATGGTAATCATGATGATTCAAATAATCTTGATAATCCTGACAGTGCAGACAATCCTGATAATTTAGATAGTCCAGATAGTCCAGATAGCCAAGTTAGTCAAGTTAGTCCAGTCGATAGTGAGGAATAGAAGATGAGGCAGAAGCAGAAAAAGAATCTTGGTTTAGTCTTGTTCACGTTCGGGTTGGTCTTACTAATTGAGCGTGATAAATTGATGAAAATAGGATGGATTGGATTTTGGCCATTTTTTCTTCTCGGGCCCGGGCTTTTATTTTTTTTCCAATACTTTTTGGGGATTAGTCAAAAACACAGTCTTGCATTTCAACGAGAATTACTGATTCCAGGTACGCTCTTCACTGGATCTGGACTCTTTCTGTTTGCTTTTTCCTTGGAGTATCTAGACTGGCAGGACCTGTCCGGGCTGTGGCCGATCTTCCTAAACTTCTTGGGCCTGGGTTTTTGTCTGGCTTACTTAGTAGACAGAACGGATCACGGACTTCTGATTCCGGGGGGGGGGTTTGTCCTGATTGGTCTTGTTGGCCTGGAGTTTTTTTACCTGAAAAAAAGGTTTATCCTAATTTTGATCTTAGGTATATTGGTCCTCATTTTGGTGGGGATAATTACCTATGTATGCAGGAATTACTTGAAAAAAGGTCGACCGTAAAGCATTCCACTTTATAGTCAAGAGATCAAGGGTAAACAGCAGGCCTCAAACGGCTGACTAAGTTTTCAAACTGACTTAGTGAGGAAGCCGTCGGGTCGAAGGTTAAGTCAAGCTAGCCTTACCTCGCCTCGAAAAGGGAAAAGTCCGTAAAAGAGTAATGGTAAAGTCAATCCGTCTTATTATGGGTTAGTTTAGGTAAAAATAATCTACATTAATTATCGACTGGGAGGTTTTTTTTTATGTCAGGTCAGATGGGGAGTAGCGGTGAAGAAATTGAAAGATTGGAGTCGATTATAGCGCGGTTACGGGGTGATAATGGATGCCCCTGGGATAAAAAGCAGACTCGCCTCACCCTGCGTTCGTGTTTGTTAGAGGAAACCTACGAGGTACTACAAGCGATTAATGAAGGCTCGCCCGGACACATACAGGAAGAATTGGGGGATCTCTTGTTACAGGTAGTCTTTCATGCTCAGATTGCTAAGGAAGAGGGCGACTTTAACTTGGCAGGTGTAATTCACGGGGTCAATGAAAAAATGATCCGTCGTCATCCCCACGTTTTTAATAAGGAGGAGCTTTCCTCGCCTGTAAATGGAGTAGCCGACGTGCTCAGGAATTGGGAAGAGATAAAAAGGGCAGAAAAATCAGAGGCCCATTCCTGTATGTTTGGAGAAAGGCAATCTTTGCTGGATGCGGTCTCTCCTAGTTTTCCCGCTTTGCTCCAGGCGGAAAAGATCCAGAAAAAAGCCACACAGGTCGGGTTTGATTGGCCGGACCTAAACGGTCCTTTGTCCAAGGTCATCGAGGAGTTGGAAGAAGTAAAAGAGGCCTGGCAGGAGTGGCAAGACAGTCAACGTAAACAAGAAAGAACAGACTTAAAGACCACAGAGAAACTAAGGTTAAAGGTAGAGGAAGAGTTCGGAGATTTGTTGTTTTCACTAGTGAACACAGCCCGTTATTTTAATCTACATCCGGAAATTGCTCTAATTAGAACGATTGAAAAGTTTCGCCGCCGCTTTGCTTTGATGGAACAGTCCGCTACCGCCACAGGTAAAAATCTCTCTGATTTAACCCTGGAAGAGATGGACGAACTATGGGAAGCAAGTAAAGCGATGAACGGCTAACGACCAGCAACAAGTTTATAGTATTAATCCCCCTTTAAATAGCTAGACTAAGAATATTCTATTAAGCCACTAACCAGTTTCATTGTTATACGGGTTACAGTACATAAAGCCAGGAAACAAGAAAATTATGAGATTATGGTTTAAAAGGGGGATAAATATGAAAAAGAGCTATCTTTATCTTGGGTTTTTAGGTATAGCGGTTATAATCGGGATTACAGCGAGCTTTATTGGTTGTCCTGGGCCGGAAGAACAGATTATTGATGAAATTGTCCGGAAGTTTAACCGAGAACCACAAATATCCGTTTATTTTCATGAGACCAAGACCACAAAAAATATGTCCATTGAGGAATATCTCACCGGTGTAGTGGCCGGAGAGATGAAGAAGGACTGGCCGCTTGAGGCTTATGCCGCCCAAGCCATCGTCGCCCGCACCTTCACAATGGATTTTATTGCCCAAGGCGGAACAAAAAAAGAGCATAATACCGATATATCCACAGACGAGGTTGAGGCCCAGGCTTATAACGCGGCAGCTGTGGATTCCACAATTAAAAAGGCGGTTGAGATGACAAAGGGGCAGGTGATGACCTATAAGAAAAGATATGCCAAGGGTTGGTTCTCCGCCAGTTGCGGAGGGAGAACGGCCTTAGCCAAGGAAGGATTGGCTTATAAAGAAGCGGAGCCGATCTATATGCGCTCGGTTTCTTGCCCTGAAGAAAAGGTCATTCCAAAGGAGGAGCTTTTTTGGCAAGCTACATTGACCTCTAAAGAAATCAGTGACGCTTTGCAGGAATTAGGAAAATCAGTCGGCAGGATTGAACGGATGGAAGTGGGCGCCAGGAGCGCTCGGTCGCACAGAGCCACAACGCTTGATTTTATCGGGACCGACGGGAAAACAAGTGTTCCTGGAGGTGATTTTCGCATAGCGCTTGATCCCAAAAAGGTCCGTTCCATTTGGATTACTGAGATCACTAACCAAGCAGGCCGGGTTGTGCTTGAGGGACGGGGATTCGGACACGGGGTCGGTCTTTGTCAGTGGGGAGCGCATGCCTTGGCCAAGGAAGGAAAAACACCAACGGAAATTATTAACCACTATTATCCGGAAGTTCAAATCGAAGACCTGTGGTAAATACGCTAAACTTACTAACCCTTAGCACTCAGCGCTCAGCGTTTATTCCTTTTCCGGATTCGAGTGTTCCAAAGTCCCGGTTAGCGCATATGATAGATAGTAGAAAATGCGTACTAAGGCTTAACCGGACTGAATGGGGGAATGGATTGTGGAGGAAAAGGAAGCCAAGGGGTTTCATCAATTATCTCTCTCCGGCCGGGAAAGATTATCACTGGAGGGGGTCACTAATGTCGGGAGTTTTGACCGGGAAGTGATTGTTTTAGAGACCAAAAGAGGAGTTTTGACTGTCAAAGGCGAGAGTCTGCATATGCAACAACTTAGTCTTGAGCAGGGAAAGCTCTCTCTGACCGGGCGGATCGATTCTCTAGTTTTTTCAGAGGAATCCCTGGCCCAAAAAAACAAGGGTTTTTTAGGGAAGTTATTCAGATAGATAAAGAAAGCGGGTAAAAACCCGTTTTTTTTATCCTATATATTCCGGGAGGATTAGCGGAAGTATGTATGGAATAATTATAAAGATTTTACAATCATGGTTAAAATTAAGAATTTAACAGAAAAGGTAGAACTTTTCACCTTGAACCTGGATATATACTGGATATTTATTAAGGGGAGATTTATATGTTGGTGGGGAAAAAACACAGATGGCTTCTGACTTTAATATTAATTTGTGTATTTACAGTAAACGCTGAGGTTACATGGTCAGCTTTAGAAATAACCGGAACCGGGGCGGAAAATCGTTTTGGCAAAGTCAAGGCGCCGCCCCGCGCTCTGCAGTGGAAGGTTTTGCATACCCCGCATTTTGAGATTTATTTCTATCAAGGCATGGAAGAGCTGGTTATGAGGTGTCGTGATATATTGGAGAACGAGGCCTATGAGCGGATTTTTCCAGATTATGAACATTTTTTTCTTACTCGGCCATACCAAAAAATCAGAGTTATCCTCTTTACCTCCAGAAAAGAATACCAGAATTCCAGGGCTAACGGGCTCCCCCTCTCCACTTCCTCAGAAGGGGTTGCCAATATCTTGACTAATCGGATCGTAGCCATCCGCCAACCAACACTGCAGGATCTGAGGTGTGTGTTAACCCACGAAGTAACCCACTTGATTACTTTAGGCCGTAGTTCTGTCTTGACTTCCAGTATGGGACATGTGCCAGGCTGGATGGCAGAGGGGCTGGCAGAGTTTTATGAGCCGGAAGATACCAGATTTTTCATGCGTGAAGTCGCCTTAAGAGACGCGGTGCTCCGTGGGGAACTGCATACCTTGGAACGTTTGGAACAGGTTGGTGGAAATCTCGATTATGCCGAGTCTTGGTCTTTATTGGATTATACTGAACGACACCACGGCAGGGAAAAAATCCCAGAATTGTTAGACGAACATTTGAAAAGAGGTACGCGAGACTCCACCTATCAACGGGTTTTAGGCATAGGGAAGCAAGAATTTTGGGAAAGCTGGAAGGCTGATTTGACCGAGCGCTATGTTGAGGGTAAGGACAACCCAAGCATTAAAGAGGAGTATACTCCATTGGTGGAAGGTTATGGACAACAACAGGATCCCAAAATTGATCAATATGGGAGGGTCTATTTTCTCTCCACTCATCAGAGTAAATTCTTTGATCTATATCTGTGGGAAGAGGGCCAATGCCGTCGCTTAACAGAGCAGACTGTAACCGCTTATGATATTTCTCCTGATGGTCAAGAGGTCATGTTTATCTCTGACTCCGATGGCGAACGGCAATTATTTCGGTTGAATATTGCCACTGGGAAAGTTAGGCCCTTCCCACTAGAGTTAGCGAACCCAATCGATCTGGCATGGTCGCCTAGAGGGGACCGCTTGGCTGTAGTTGTAAACATCCGTGGGGATACTGATTTATACTTGACTGATCTGAACGGGCAGGTCATCAGGAGGGTGGCTGGAGGCGCCACTGACGAAACAGCTCCCGCCTAGTCTCCGGACGGGGATAAACTGGTCTATGTTGTGACAAAAT
>Ga0079223_10002145_pt1 | contig 12136 bp, 7 predicted proteins | sample Stecom2011_FD_75072 | JGI IMG/M metagenome (GOLD analysis project Ga0079223, IMG submission 75072) | Agricultural soil microbial communities from Utah to study Nitrogen management - Steer compost 2011 | ecosystem: Environmental > Terrestrial > Soil > Agricultural land | place: USA: Utah...
GCAAACTGCAGTCTGCAACATTTCCTGATAACTGTTTTTTCCTCGGACAGGTACCTGGTTTTGTTTCAGATATCTGTTGTGGTTCCAGACATATACCTGAAAAGTTTCCTGATATCATTCGGGCAGCCCAAAACCAGGATAAAACCATTTCTGACAACTGTTCGGTTCCTGAATTGTTACCCGGAACCGTTTTTGATATCTGTTGAGCATCTGAATTGTTGACAAAAAAGTATACAGGTATCTGTTATGCCAATAAATCCTTATCAGAAACTCCGGGAGACTGGAAATCATCCGCCCGAAAGATATCAGGAATATTAAATGACAATAGTTTTATCAGAAAAATGATACCGGATATTGTTATTGTCAATGATCGGATCACCAAATCGTTAAAAGGTTTGTTTTTAGTCATGAACCGGATTATATAACTGATATCCCGAATCCATTTGGAAAAGATTTTTATATTCTAACTGACAATCAGATTTGTTTTAAACAGGGATCAGATACCATTATCGTTATATGATTTTGTTTCAGACTGGAGTACATCAGTCTATCAGTCTGTATTGTATAATCATATCAAAACATGTATTCGGGACAATACCGCACCTTGTACCCGTTATTGTCCCCTTTCGTTTTCAAACAGGAATATTCCTGCATCCGGATCTATCAACCATATTTGAAAAGTTTTCCAAGAGACCACACATTGGGATGATACTGATGTAACCAGAGGACCTGCACTACCTGTTTTAGTTTGGAATGATATTTGCATCATCATACACATTTTTGCTGAAATTAATGCATTTAGCTATATATTCCCAATTTATTCCCACAAAGTTTTCCAAAATGAAAAAATATAATCAAAACAGGAAAATTTTAATTTTTCAAAGGAGCATTTATGAATTACACTGACAAAGAAGACTGGACCAGTGACAGGCAGAAAGAGATAGATCTGGAAATTGAAAACAATACCTTGAGAACTGAAATAGAGCTCAAAGGCGGTACTTTTGGAAAATCGGATTCAATTGATCCAATTTTGGAAAATGAATTTCTAAAAAATGTACGTGCGTTTGAAGAAGCAGGAAAGGAATCTGAAATTCCTGTGCGTTCACTTTTCCCTTCGGATTACCAGTTTCCTTCTGTTGATACTCTGTCGGAAAAAGAGGTAAAAGATAAATTGCAATATATTACCATGGTTTTTGGTCAAAATAACATTCAACTTGATTATTCCGAAGACCTTCCGGACCGCATTCTTTACAAACATATTACAGAGCAGGTAATTCCCCATGAAACGATCTGTTGTCAAACAATTCCGGGTTTTATTTGTCATTTGGATGGATGCGGAGGGGATTGTGAGAGTTGTTTTCAAAAAAAGTACTGTTCAACAGCCAAAGAGCTGGATGAAGAGGAGGAAGCTGGTAACGAAGTATATTAATATTTGAATATGAAGCAGCTCTGTTGTATGCGGAAAAGGTGTAACAATGGCACAACCATGTTTCTTCTTCACCGAAAAAACATGGTCGAGCCTCATTTACCTGCCCGAAAACAAAAGTATAGTATTTAAAAAGCTGCTTTAGCATTTTACTCAAAAAAGGCTTAGACAATGTTTACCAGTTATTTATCACGTACCATGGTTTCCGGTCTCTTCTTATTTATTCTGGTTTCTGTTGCAGCGGCTTTGGACTCATTCTCCCATTACCGGAATATACCTCTTAACAGCAGTATTACCTCCGTTCAACCGATGACAGGGATTGTACTGTGGACTGACAATCACAAAAACAAAACCGATGCAATCTCACTTGAATACTCCTATATGCTTTATAACAGTGTTGTTAAAGAGAAAGGGGTTTACGACTGGTCCTCATTAGATGTTCTTCTGGAAAAAGTTGCATCCAGAACACATCAGGCTGTTTTGCGTTTCAGATTCGTTTATCCAGGCTACAAAACATCCGTTCCCGATTACATAAAAAGTTTAGATGACTACAATGAAACCGAAGGAGAGAGTGAAGGTAAGGCGACCTGGTTTCCGGACTGGACGCATGAAGAACTTCAAAGCTTTACACTAGAGTTTTATGCTGAACTTGCAAAACGATACGATAAAGATCCACGCATCGCTTTTATCCAGACAGGATTTGGACTCTGGGCTGAATACCATATTTATGATGGTCCTTTTACACTGGGTAAAACGTTTCCTTCAAAGCAGTTTCAGGCAGAGTTTTTCAGACATCTCGACACTGTATTTGTCTCCACGCCATGGAGTATTTCCATTGACGCCGCTGATGAGGAGTACTCCCCTTTCAAACAGCAGAGTGATCTCAAATCAATCCGATTCGGGCTTTTTGACGACTCCTTCATGTGTGAGAGTCATAGTGGATACAACAGCAGGTGCTGGAATTTTTTTGACTCAAAGAGATATCTTCAGTCTCCTGCAGGAGGAGAATTCAGCTACTACACGGATTATGATCAGAAGCATGTACTTGACCCGCAAGGCATTCACGGGGTTAGCTGGGAAGATGCCTGCAAAGCATATCATATCAGCTATATGATCGGAAATGATCAGGTGGATTATCAAACTACAGATAGAATTAAAGAAGCGGGAATGATTGCAGGATACAAATTTCGTATAAACCGTTTTTTAATTTCAGATGATTCTGCATTGGTCGAAGTTCAAAACATCGGTGTTGCACCTATTTACTATGATGCATACGTGGTAGTTGGTGGAATCCGCGCCAGAGAATCGCTAAAATTACTTGAACCAGATTCCTCTATAACATGCAATTTTGGGATAAGTCAAAACAACCTTGATCTTACCATCGAATGTGACCATATAGTGCCAGGTCAGCAAATTGAATATGAAGCAGATCTGAAAGGTACCAGTATTATAAGGAATATTATATTTACACAAAAGGTGCAGAAATTTACCTCTTCAGGGAAATTATCTCTTTTTCTACCTGATGGCCGGTTGGTTTATTCCAGAAATATCAGATCTTGTAACAAGGAGATTATCTCAATTTTACACCAGATACGCAGAGAAACTCTGGCAGAAGGCATTATTTTCTACCGGTTCGAGAACAGTGATTATTGTCATCATGGAAGGGTACTTTTAACAGGGGACAATCTGATACACAGATGATTTATGTTTATTAAACAGGCACCTTGATATTAGCCTTGCATGAATTGTCCGATGGTTCTTCAGATATTTCCTGTTCCATCGTCTCAACTATAAAGAAAGAGAGTAATGGAATTGAAACAGAAATTGAAATTAGAAAGGCTGAGATAACTGATGCTGGAGTGTGCCTACAGAAATCTTCTTTTCAGCCAAAAGATATTGGAACTATCCAGAAGAGTATTATGATGCATGGAAAGATGAATTGTCATTAAGTCCTAAATCGGATGATTAATTTACAGCTTGTCCCGCAGTGCGGGAATGAGCTGCACAGCGGCATTGAGTTGAAAGGTTTTTATGGCTATGGAGGTCATAATAAAATGGTGAATTATGAATGCTGAGAGGTGAAAAAAAGCTACAATCGTTGTCGTAATCGTAACCGTGCTCGAGTGAATATTAAAAACGTTCTGGATCTGATTCTTATGCCAATGTCCGCGAATCAGATCGTGTGAAAGAATCTTTACTATTTAGGTTAAGTATAACACTGTCTGTGTAGCTTTTCTCACGTACAAAGAATCGTTGCCTTTATTCCATACTTTCATTCCCAGAAATGCTTGAGATAATCACCCAGAGAGTGTATAAAAACCCTGTTATGAGGAAACCATTCTACTGGAAAAAGATTCCTGTATTGGTGATTATTGTATCTTTCATCGATGAGCAGAATAACTCCCCTGTCCTGCTCTGAACGGATAACCCGACCGGCAGCCTGCATCACCTTGTTCATTCCGGGATAAAGGTAAGCATATTCATAACCACAACTTTTAGTTTGCTGAAAGTAATCTCTTATAATATCTCTTTCAAGGCAGATTTGTGGTAAACCAACTCCCACTATTATTGTGCCAATCAAACGATCACTCTTGAGATCTATTCCTTCAGAAAACACTCCACCCAGAACACAAAAACCCAACAATGTTTCTTCAGGTTCTGATTGGAAATTCTGTAGAAACCGATCTCGTTGCGGTTCTGACATCGTTGAAGTTTGCACAATTGTTTTAAGGTCAGGATTTTTTTCATTAAAAATGTCATATACATTGAGCATATACTTATAAGAGGAAAAATAAGCCAGGTAGTTTCCCGTTTTGGAATTCACTACATGAGCTAAATAATCTGCCAGTATGGAATAACTTTTTTCCCGGTTCTGGTATTTGGTGGAAACATCGGTAGCCACAAGAAAACACCTGTTTTTAATATCAAAGGGAGATGGCAGACTGACAAGAGCATCATCTGGACTGCCGCCCAGAATCTCACGGTAGTAGGGAAGAGGTGTGAGGGTTGCCGAAAAAAATATAGATGATTTCCCTCTTTTTAATGTTTCACTCAACATGAAAGAGGGATCCACACAGAAAAGTTTTACTATAATATTTTTTTCCAGTTTCTGCACTAAAAACAGATAGTGGGAATCAAAAAGCTCGGACGTTCTTATAAAAGCAAGAGCATCAAAATACAGTTTCAGGATATCGTCATTATCAAATTCTCTGTTAATTTTTAAGAACTGTTCACATTCCTCAATGAACGCTTTAAGAACGAGGCAGAGTTTAGAGTCAATTTCTGTACTTGTAGACAGCGTTTTTTCTCCGACCCTCTTACCTAGCGCATTAAGCCGGTTACTAACCCGTCCTGATTGCTTGTAAACCCCTGCATGTGATGTTTTGAAAAAGCTTCTCATCTGTTTAAAAGCAGATCTTTGTATTTGTGCAGAAAACATTTCTCTGGATCTATCAATCAGATTATGAGCCTCATCAATAAGAAAAGTGAAATCACCGCTATTATCGCAGAAAAACCATTTCAGATAAACCTGCGGATCGAATACGTAGTTATAATCACAGATAATACAATCACACCACAAGGAAAGATCAAGTGATAGTTCAAAAGGACATACCTGGTGCTTTAAGGCGAATTCTTCGACAACAGTTCTTTTCAATTCATCATTATTCTGAATTGCATCCCAGATAGCGTTATTTATCCTTGTATAGTGACCGTGAGCATACTGGCAGTTTTGCGGTGTACAGGAATACTTTTCCTTGAAGCAGATCTTCTCTTTTGCAGTCAGGGTAATGTACTTCAGATGTAAGTTTTGCTTTTTTAGCAGCGAGAGGGCTTCTTCGGCCACACTTCTGTTGGTTGTTCTGGCTGTCAGATAAAAAATCCTCGAAGTGTGTTCTTCACCCATCGCTTTAAGTGCAGGAAACAAGGTTGAAATCGTTTTACCAATACCAGTAGGTGCTTTCGCGAAAAGTTTGCGTTTATTTTTTATGGATTTATATACTGAAACTGCCAGTTCTCGTTGACCTGCACGATAATCCTGAAAGGGGAAAACAAGACTTTTGAGAGAATCGTTTCTTTCTGAGATCCAGTTAAAACTGAATCTGGCCCATGGCTCATATTTTTTTATGAGATCGTCGAAAAAAGTTTCCAGTTCCGCAAAGGAACAGTGTCTTGTGAAGTCTTTGATTTTTTCCGTTTCAACTTCACAATAGATCAGTCGCAGGTCCACTGAAGATAATTTTTCTTTTGCAGCAAAAATATAAGCATAACAGGTTACCTGAGCCCAATGGACTGGGTTTTGGTTTTCCTCGATGGAATAAACCGGATCAGTAACCGATTTTATCTCCTCTATGCAGAATTGGCCATCAGTTTCCAAAACTCCATCGATTCTTCCCTCAACAACCAGAGTAAAGCCATCCAGATCAATACTTTGTTTGACAGAAATCTCAGATTTGTAGTTTCCTTTGCGATTTTTTTGTATGGTTCTGTGGATTCTGGTACCTTCAACGGCTCTTTTAGGGCCACAGAGACCCGAATTGATATCACCACTGCGAAGGATAAATTCTACAAGGTTTCGAACTGATATTCTGACAATCGGTTTAATACTGTTCACAAAGAGCAGGCCTGTAGTAGAGTTTAGGACAAATGTAAATTTAACAGATACGAATATTTTATGGATTGTTCAGCAGTTCATCACCTTATTTTGCAAAATCAACAAGAGTTTGCAAATAAGCTAATGGTAAACCTATATCATACCGTTTACCCTGCATCAGATATCCCATAAAACCTTCTTCACGACGGAGCCGATCAAGGCACGAGGTAAGTTGAAATTCACCTTTTTCCCGAATGTTGCAGGTTATATGTTCTTCAAGAAAATCAAAGATACGCGGAGAAAGAACATATTGGCCAAAAACCGTACAATAATGATCTTCAGGAGTATCGGCCATTTGAAGATGCTCCGATGCATAGATCGCATCAGGCTTTTCTGCAAATTCTGTAATAGCAATTACAGATTGATTTTCTACCCAGTTACCAGTGGCAGTACCAAAATGCCGAATAAGATCGGCTGGTGTAAGCTTAAGCCCAACAACACTCCTCCCATATTTTTCGTAGATATTGAGCAGTTGACGTGCACACGAGGTGTCAGTTTCAGAAGTGTAAAGATGATCACCCAACATGAGAAGAAACGGTTCATTTTCCACCCATTCCCGTGCACAATATACCGCATCACCAAAACCATTTTGAGTTTCCTGTTCGATAAAGGTAATTTTGTGACCAATATTGATTATGTAGTCGGATATTTGCTGTGCTTCTTTGGAGAGTTTCGCAAAATGTTCAACAGGGGGTGGTGAATGGAAAAACTCTTCAAAAAGCGGGCGATCTCCTTTTTGAACAATTACACAAATTTCTTCAATATCTGCACTGATTGCTTCTTCAATAATCGCCTGAATAACCGGTTTTGCAATACCATTTTTGTCGATTACAGGAAACAGCTCTTTTTTGACTGCTTTTGTTGCAGGAAACAGACGAGTACCAAACCCCGCAGCAGGTATAACAGCTTTTCGAACTTTTTTTGTCGAAGAGATTGATAATTTAAGGCAACACATACCAAGTTCAGATTCGATAATATCGATTACTTTATTCTGTGTAGTTTCATCTTTAACAATCAATTGTGCGGTCCCATCACCTTGTGAACCGACTCCTTTGCCACCAAGTATATATGGTTGTATGTTTGGCCAGGATAGAAGTTTATGCAGTACCGGTGATGTGAGCTGAGACGGGCATGCCGGTATACAGGCTTTGTCAAAGGCAGCCTGTGACTCTGTCATTAGTTTTCCAAGAGCTATTGAATCTCCATGTTCGATTGCTGCAACTGCACGTTTGGTTATTGAAGAACTGGTTTTTCCAAGGTATTCCTGTACATCTCGTTGAAGATCATTTTCTGCAAAAGGATAACACTTATTGAGTTTGTTCAGAATTTCGCAGGTGTCTTTTCCAGCACAAAGATCCACTACTACGAAATGAAAAACTCCCCCTACAGCAACTTCTTTTACATCAATCCTGTCACCATCAAACGACATTATTATTGGTCGGTCACCATACGCGCATCCCTGGTCCATTCGTCCGCATCGTGAAGGTGTGGTGATTTCACCAAGATAAGCGAATTCCATTTCACCCCTGATAGTCATTTTAAGATCATAGAGCCGGTTGAAGGCCCTTGCGACCAATACGCAAGTGGCTGCACTTGAAGAGAGGCCTTTTCTCACAGGCAGATCGGTTTTGTAATTGTTTATTTCAAGACCATGAACGCGATAATGAGTAAGCACCTGATAAGCGACACCTGCAACATAACTAAAAATTCCACCCTTGCGAGCCTCTTCTAACAGGGACTCACGGTTCATGGAAGTTTCGAATACCTGGTCTGTAAGTGTAGTTTTAAAGACAAGTTTTGAGGGATGAGGTTTTATTTCTGCATAAAGCCCCTGGTTAGTTCCGGTAATCAGAGCATTTCCGATTTCAAGTTTACCATTGATTCGGCGGTAACCACCAGCCCAATCGGTATGTTCACCAAAAAGACAAATTCGTCCAGGAACAAAAAGTTTCATTTTATTTAGAGTCTTTCTATAATTTATCTGGTTTTGATTTATATGCAGTGCGATTCTGGTATAAATATAAAATTATAAAGTACTGTATGATAGATCAGATTTCGGGACGGACTATTTTTTTATGGTTTTGGGATAAAAGGAAAAAAATAGTCCGTCACTAAGTATGGTATTGATGGTATTGTATTTGCTAAACATTCTCTTTTTCAGATTGAGTAACAGTTTTTACACCAGGTATTCCGATTCTGTTTATCAAAATGAGAAAATTTTATTAAAATCGAAAATCTTTTCTTCAAATTCGTTAAATCTGATTAAACTTTTAAAAAAGGATTTCTTTATGAATTTGAATTATGATAATAACGACAGTTGGATCAGTGATAAGCAGAAAGGAATTGAACTTAAAATGGAAAACATAACTTTAAAAACTGAAATAGAGTTAAAAAATGGCGTCTTTTCAAAATCAGATTGGCTTGAAACCTCTCTGGAAAATAGATTCCTTAAACAGGTTTTAGCTTTTGAGGAAGCGGAAAAAGAATCTGAAATTCCAATACATTTACTTTTCCCTTCTGATTATCAATTCCCACCTATTGACACGATGTCGGAAAATGAGCTTAAAGAAAAACTGGACGATATTGGAATGATTTTTCGACAAAATAATATTGAACTGCACTTTTCTGAAAAACTTCCCGATGTTCTGCTCTATCAATACCTTACTGAGCAGATAATACCAAAGGATTCAATCATTTTTGGATCATATCCGGGTTTTATCTGGCACCTGGATGGCTGTTCTGGTAATTGTAAAAACTGTTTTCAGAAAGAATTCTGTTCTACAACCAAAGAACTGGATGAAGAAGAAAAAACTGAGAATTGATATTTGATTCTTTTTTTGTCCGATTGCTTAGTTCAATTTGAAGTCTTGAAAAATGAATTTTAAGTTTTTACAGTATCTGTCTTTTCAGCAAAACTGACCTGTAACGCTTTGCTGCGTTTAGCCTGCGCGCCTAATTCGAAGGGATCGGCAGTTCTCCACCTTTCAATCCTTTCGGGGCTATGTGTCTGATTCAGGGCTACACCCTTCACCTCGCCTATACTCGTTTTGGTTCAGATGTCCATTTATGAACTCCCAAATACTACGGAGTGATTGGGTTCGAATCTTGCTCCGGGTGGCCTCCTTGATTATGGCTCATTGCCAGGTTAACCGAATTTCGGATATCTGATTTCGAATATTTAACAGCTACTGCGGGGGTCGTGTGCGCTCTGTGTAAACATGATAATCTTAAAAAAATGATTCTAAAGTTCCACATACTGCACCTTTTTGGTCCTTATAAAATCTGCCAAAATGTATTATATGTGATTATATTATTAATACCTGAATGGTACAGATTCCTATAGGAGACTTTCGTACAACATTATTCAGTAACAGCCTTTTTAGAAAGAAAAACATGAATAATCCGCATTTTTCAATACTTAAACCTTTATTGATTCTAATCATTACAGCAGCTTTTAGTGCAATTAATGCCGATAACCCGCTTGTCCGCCATATTTATACAGCCGATCCCGCACCGCTGGTTTACAACGACACTTTTTATATCTTTACCGGTCATGATGAAGGCGGAGAAGGATGGACACTTAATGGCTGGCATGTTCTTTCTTCTACAGATATGGTACACTGGACCGATCATGGTGAAGTTTTATCTGTCAGTGATGTAACCTGGCTGAACCCTCATCAGGCATGGGCCTCCCACTGCGTTGAACGAAACGGAAAGTTTTATTTTTACATCTGTGATTCCGGCGAAATCGGAGTCGCTGTTGCCGACAACATTCTGGGACCTTACAAGGATACTTTGGGTGAACCATTAATTTCAAATAAAACACGCGGAGCCTGCCCTGATGACGACAACATAGACCCTGCTGTGTTTATTGATGATGACGGTCAGGCGTATATCTATTGGGGAACTGACTGTGTAGCACGCCAGGCAAAATTAAAAGATAACATGATTGAAATTGACGGAGACATTACTGTCCCTCAGGGAATTGACCGCTTCTTTGAAGCATCCTGGGTACACAAAAAAGATGATATCTATTACTATTCTTATGCCGCAACTAACAATAACGGTGATGCCTGGCCGTCAAATATTGATTACGCAACCAGTTCAAATCCTCTTGGACCCTGGAAATACCGGGGTACACTGAATGGATTTGCCGGAACCGGTACCAACCACAGCGGTATTATTGAATTCCAAGACAGATGGTACTTTGTTTATCATACCGATTACCTTTCTGATGGAGTACCGTGGGAAAGATCGGTTCAAATCAATTATCTTTATTACAATGACAACGGAACGATGAAAAGAATTGTTCAGGATACCGAAGGTGTCGAATCAATCGGCCCGCCACTATTCCAGGAAAATGCATTTTATAAAATTAAAGCCAGACATAGTGGTAAGGTAATAGAAGTTGAAAACGGTTCCAGCTCAGATAACGCCAATATTCATCAATATACCGACAATGGAAACCACTGTCAACACTGGGAGTTTATTGAAGTCGAACGGGGTGTTTACCAGATAGTCAACAGAAACAGTGGCCTTTCACTTGATGCTGATATGTCCAGTAACAATGTTTTGCAATACTCTTACTGGGGCGGAGAAAATCAGAAATGGAAGATAACTGGAGCTGGCAACAGCAGTTATTACATTGTCAACAAGGGCAACAATCGCATGCTTGAGGTGTACTACGCCGAGATGGATGATAAAGCGAATGTTCAGCATTGGGGATTTAACGGAGAAAGCTGTCAAATGTGGGATATACAAAAAGTGGATTCTAATACTGTCAAAACGTTTGTTCCACTTAGTATTTCTTTACAGAAAAAATCAGTTTCATCAAGAACTGGTTATGTATCTCTTAAAAACCATTACCAAAAAAAATATCATAATACTCTTTTTGACCTCTCCGGGCGTATTTCAGGTCCAACAAATTCAAACTGCCTGAACAGCGGGTTCTTTATAATTCATAAAGATCATTTTTAATTATTTAACTAATTGTGATCCAGTATTTTAATTTTCCATTTTATTGAGCAATCCTGTTCCTTTACGGTCTGTATCAAACTTATTGTCAGTTAACAGGTTCTATAGTCCTTTTCCAATTCCTGATATTGCTTATATAACAATTGCTTTTTCTTATTTGTTTTTTGCCTAATATTTATCATTTGTATACCTTCTTAAATACCTGCCAACTAAGAGATACAAGTAGAGTTCAAATCCTGAATCTCACAGCGTTCCTGATGCATCAGGGCTTCTTCATGTATTAACTCTATTATTTGTCTGACAAAATTTTCTGATAGATGCTGCCCATTGCCATAATCCAATCGTTTACGAAGTAATTCCCTGAAACGATTTGGTTGAAGTGTTGTGATACCATTTTCATTTTTCAGTGTTGCTATTTGTTCAACGATATTCAACCTTAATGCAAGAAGGTCAATGATCTTGTAATCTATCTGATCTATTTCATTACGGTATACTGTAAGCCTTTGATTGAACTCCATATTTGATGAACGGGTGCTTTTCCATACCAGACTGTTCATAAGAGTTAAATATTGTGCAGGAGTTAATTGCTGATTACGGTCACTTAAAGCTGCGGTGGGATTGGGATGGACTTCAATCATCAAACCATCAAACAGTAAATCTATTGCAGTTTGAGCGACAGTCTGAATCAGTTCACATGCACCTGCCAGATGGCTTGGATCACAAATTATAGGTAGAGATGATACCCTGCGTCTTAATTCAACAGGAATACGCCAAAGGGGCGGATTCCTGTATGAGCTTTTTCTGTAAGTAGAAAACCCCCTGTGTATGGCAGCAATTTTTTTAATTCCCGCATTTGATACACGCTCCAGAGCACCTAACCAAAGATCAATATCCGGATTAACTGGGTTCTTTACCATAACTGGTATATCTACACCCTTTAGAGGTTCGACAATTGCAGATACAGCAAACGGGTCAACCGTAGTTCTTGCACCTATCCATAAGACATCAATATTGTTTTTAAGACATAATTCAACATGCTGTGGTTTAGCGACTTCTGTTGCAACACTCATCCCGGCTTCATTACC
>Ga0079223_10002146_pt1 | contig 12136 bp, 10 predicted proteins | sample Stecom2011_FD_75072 | JGI IMG/M metagenome (GOLD analysis project Ga0079223, IMG submission 75072) | Agricultural soil microbial communities from Utah to study Nitrogen management - Steer compost 2011 | ecosystem: Environmental > Terrestrial > Soil > Agricultural land | place: USA: Utah...
TAGCGCCTACTCCACTTCGGTAATGGTGATCTTCACGTCGGCGTACCAATCCGCCGCCGCGCGGATTTCCTGATCCGTCATCGCAGCGGCGATCTCGGACATGATGTCATGAGAGCGCCGTCCCGAGCGGAACGCCTTGAGCTGGGTATCGATGTAGATGTTGGCTTCGCCGGCAAGGTTCGGGGCATCGGGCACCTGATGCAGCCCGTCGGCGCCATGGCACATGACACACGCCGCTGGAGCCTGCGCCTGATCGGCTTGAAGCTCGACCTCGATCTGATGGCCTGCATACCAGGCAGCCAGGTCGGCGATCTGCGCGTCGCTGAGTCCCCGCGCCACTATGCTCATCATCTCATGCTCGCGCTGCCCGTCCCGGAAAGCCTTCAGCTGGCTCTCAAGATAGACCGCTGGCTCGCCTCCGATGTGCGGCGCGATGGGGATCTGCGCTAATCCTTCCATTCCGTGGCACGTTCGGCATTGGCCCGCCAAGCGCTTTCCAGCCTCGCGATCGCCCCCGGGTTCATCGGCTAGCGCCGGGAACACTAGGGCCACGGCAAAAGCAACCCCGGCGAGAAAGCTCTCGCCGAGGAAACGTGCAGACCTATGACTCATTCTTGCAAATCGCCCTCATAGGTAATCCGCCAGATCGCTCCTGCAAAATCGTCGCTTATCAGCATCGAACCATCCGGCAGGAAGGCGATATCCATCGGGCGACCGCGGTACTCCCCAGTTTCCTGATCCAACCAACCCTCTGCGAAAACCTTGGTTTCCGCGGCATCGCCGTTCTCGTCCAGGCTGGTGAACATGACTCTCGCGCCGATCGGGGTGGTCCTATTCCACGACCCGTGCTGCGCGGAGAAGATGCCCCCGTGGTACTCGGACGGAAAGGACTTGCCCCGATAGAAGCTCATTCCAAGGTCAGCCGCGTGGGCCTCCATCTCCACCTGAGGCTCGACAAAATCTACGCCTTCAGGGCGCGGCACCTTGCGATACTCGGGAATTTCGACCCGCGAGTTCGTCCAGGGAAAACCGAAGTGCTGACCTGCCGCAGTCTGTCGATTCAGCTCACCGGGCGGGGTGTCATCCCCCATGCCGTCGACCTGATTGTCGGTGAACCACAGGTCCCCGTTGGCTGGGTTGAAGTCATGCCCCACCGAGTTGCGAATCCCGCGGGTGTAGACTTCCCGGTTGGAGCCGTCGGTATTGATGCGAATGATGCCGCCGATGCCCTCCTTGTCGTACATCTCGTGCTTGTCCACGGGCTGCACGTTGTGAGGCTGCCCCAGTGAGATATAGAGTTTGCCATCGGGCCCTACCCGGCAAACACGCGCCGTGTGGTTAAAGCTTTCTTCTTCTACGGGGATGAGCTCGCCCTGCGGAACTACGATCGCGACGGCCGGGTCCGGCCCCTCAAAAAAGAACTCCGCCGCGGGAAACTGCAGAACCCGATTGCGCTCGGCGATATAGAGGAAGCCGTCGGGAGAGAAGCAGGGGCCGTTGGGAATATCAAAGGTCACCGAGGGGGCGAAGTCCATCACCTGATCGGCAATGCGGTCCCGGTCACGATCCACCACAGACCACACCTTGTCCTTACGCGTGCCTACGAACACGACGGTGCCCTGAGGCGCCACGGCCATTGAACGTGCATCGGGTACGATGGCATAGAGGCTTACTTCAAAGCCCGAGGGCACCTTGATATGGGGCAAAATGGCCTTGAGCGCATCGGCTCGCTGCCCGCTCTGCTCTACGTAGGTGAACTGCGCGTCGGTGCGCTGCATGCTCTGCAGACGGTCCATGTTGTCCTGCGCCAGCGCAGGCGACGAAAGCGCCGTGGCCAGGCAGAGCGCGGCGAGTCTCAATCCGGTCTTCACTGTTTCCTCCCTTGATAAGAATCGGGACTTATACCGCCCGCTCGGCCAAGCCTTCCCCTTTCGACAGGGACGACCGTCGATGAAGCGGCTCCTTTTTGGCACGAGGGATCCTCCCGAATCGGGAGCTACCACCTCATGATGAGGATGATACTATGGAAAAAGAAAGGCGCGGAAGAGCTAAAGCAGACTGCCCTGCGGCTCCTCTGGAGAGGGGGTCTGTCGGCGTGGTTTTGCCCGATCTGTCTGGGCGATAGCGCCGATTTCGCCGTCTGCGAACTCAAGGCGCAATGCCGTGCCCGATGCAATCTGGTTGGCGCGCTGCACCACGCCTTCGGGCCCTCGTACCACCGCGTATCCTCGCGCAAGCGTCTCTTTGTAGGAGAGGCTGAGAAGGAGGCGCGCACAGGAGTCCAACCCCTCGCTTTTGGCCATCAGAAGGCGTGTCATGGCCGGCCGCAACCGCTCTCCACAAGCCTGGAGCGCGTCTCCGGCGTGCCGCAGCTCACGGCTCGGCGGGCGCGGCACGAGGCTGTCCAGAGCCTGACGACGCGAAACCAGCAGCCGCTGCCCAACTGGCGCCAGGCGCGCCCTCTGTGCCTCCAACGCCTGCGCGGCCAGACGATACTGCTGGCGCGGATGTGGCAGGCGATGCCCCAAGGTTTCCAGTCCAGCGCCGCGGTGCCGCAACCAGCCTCGCATCGCCAGCGCCAGGCGCTCGACTCGCTCATCCAGCGCCTGGCTCTTCTCCAGGAGGAGGCGCTGGGGGTCAGGCAAACCGCGCCCCAGCCCTTCGACGAGATTGCGTCGTTCGTTAAGCTGGCGTGCACTGCTGCTGACAAGGCGGCGCCCGAAGTCCAGGAGCGCCACCTGCAGATCACTTCGGACAGGCACCGCCATTTCCGCGGCAGCGGTGGGGGTCGGCGCTCGCAGATCAGAGGCGAAATCGATGAGCGTGGTGTCGGTTTCATGCCCTACGGCAGAAATCAGCGGAATGTGTGATTCGGCTGCTGCTCGGACGACCACCTCTTCGTTGAAGGCCCAAAGGTCCTCGAGACTCCCGCCGCCGCGGGCGACAATGAGAAGATCCGGGCGCGGAACAGGGCCGCTGCAGGGTAGAGCGTTGAAGCCCCGAATGGCGGCCGCCACCTGCTCCACGGCTCCGTGCCCTTGGACAAGGACTGGCCAAACCAGAACCCGGCGCGGGAAGCGTTCTTCCAGACGATGGAGGATGTCGCGAATCACGGCGCCGGTCGGCGAGGTGACAACGCCGATAACCTCCGGCAAGAAGGGCAAGGGGCGCTTGCGCTCGCTCGAGAAGAGGCCTTCGGCCGCCAGCTTGCGCCGCCGCTCCTCGAGAAGCTTCAGAAGCGCGCCTTCCCCGGCCATCTCCAGGGAATCGATGACAAGCTGATACTTGGACCGCCCCGGGTAGCTGGTGATCCGCCCGGTTGCGATCACCTCCAGCCCATCCTCAGGTTGTACGGTCAGGCGCTGCGAAGTTCCGCGCCAGCAGACGGCATCGAGGACCGCCTGATCATCCTTCAGAGCCATGTAGCAGTGGCCCGAAGCAGCTCGCTTGAACCCCGAAATCTCTCCGCGCACGCGGACGCGGTCAAACGCGCTCTCCAGCGTGCGCTTGATCGCGCCGCTTATCTCCGAGACGGTGAGCTCCGGCAAATTGGCGCCGCTACGATCGATTGATGTGTAAGTTTCTCTCATGGTTCCAGGCGAGCATGCTACAAGACCGCGTCTTAGGGACAAGGCGGGAAAGGACGGTTGGAAAGGATGAAGGTTCTGGTAGTGGGCGGAGGCGCCCGCGAACATGCTCTCTGCTGGGCGCTTGCCGCTTCCCCTGACTGCAGCACCCTCTGGTGTGCGCCGGGAAATGCTGGCATTGCCGAGATCGCCGAGCTCCAGCCCATCGCGGCAGAGGATGTCGAGGGACTGGTCGCCTTCTGCCAAGAGCATAGACCGGATCTGGTAGTGATTGGACCAGAGGCACCGCTGGTGGCGGGCCTGGCGAATCGCCTGACCGACCTGGGGCTGCGCGTGTTCGGACCGAGCGCCGAAGCCGCCATCCTGGAAGGCTCCAAAGGCTTCATGAAGGACCTCTGCGCCAAGTACAATATTCCGACCGCGCGCTATGGCCGCTTCAAGGACCCGGTGGAAGCGATTGCCTTCGCCCGACAACTTGGCGGCCCAGTGGTGGTGAAAGCCGATGGCCTTGCAGCTGGCAAGGGGGTGATCATCTGCTTGAATGCCGAGGAGGCGGAGGCAGCAATCGACGCCACGCTTCGAAAGGGCCGCTTCGGCACGGCCGGTGAAGAGGTGGTGGTCGAAGAGTTTCTGGAAGGCGAAGAGGTAAGCTTCTTTGCGCTCTGCGACGGCCGTTCCGCGCTTCCCATGGCAAGCGCGCAAGATCACAAGCGCGTCTTCGACGGCGATCATGGACCGAACACAGGCGGCATGGGCGCCTACTCGCCGGCGCCGATCATGACGGAAGACCTAGGCCGCCGCGTGATGCGGGAGATCATCGAACCTACCGTGGCCGGCATGGCTGCCGAAGGGCGGCCCTTTCGCGGCGTCCTCTTCGCCGGCTTGATGATAGAACCTGACGGTACTCCCAAGCTTCTGGAACATAATGTCCGCTTCGGAGATCCGGAGTGCCAGGTTCTGATGCTGCGGCTCGAAACTGACCTTTTGAAAGTCCTTCTCGCTGCCTGCGAAGAACGCCTTTCAGACATCACGCTGAAATGGTCGCCAGATGCTGCCATAGCGGTGGTGATGGCGGCAGAGGGTTATCCCGGGGCTTATGAGAGCGGAACCGAAATTCAAAAGCTTGAAGCCGCCGCTACCGTCGAAGGCGCCACGCTCTTCCATGTCGGCACCCGTCGCGCAGCGGATGGAAGGCTTCTGGCGGTTGGAGGGCGCGTGCTCAGCGTTTGCGCAACGGGAAGCGATCTGGCCCAGGCACAGGCGCGCGCTTATGAAGCCGTAGACCGTATCGACTGGCCTGAGGGCTTCTGCCGTCGCGACATCGGCTGGCGGGCGCTTGGCCGCACTTAACCTCTACAGCAGGTGGCAGGCAGCTCGCCGACCTGGTGCAATCTCGCGCAGGTCCGGTGCTTCCTGGCTGCAGCGAGGTATGGCCAAGGGGCAGCGCGGCTGAAACGGGCAGCCCCGGGCCGGCGCAGGCGCCGGGTCCGCCACCTTTTTTCGTCTGCGCCGCTGACTTGGATCGGTCGTAGGAACTGCCTCGAGGAGCACACGAGTATAGGGATGCGCCGGCTCGCGGAAGATGTCGCGGGTCGGGCCGCTTTCCACGAAACGACCGAGGTACATGACGGCAAGGCGCTCGCAAACCTGCTCCACCACCGCAAGATTATGACTGATCAATAGGTGAGTCAGGTTGTGGCTCTCGCGCAGATCCAGAAGAAGGTTGAGGACCTGCGCCTGAACTGAAACGTCCAGCGCCGATACCGGCTCATCCGCAACGATCAGTGATGGGCGGGTGATAAGTGCACGCGCAATTGCGATCCGCTGCCGTTGGCCCCCGGAAAACTCATGGGGATACTTTTCGGCGTCTCTTGGCTGCAAGCCAACCGCTTCCAACGCCGCGGCAACCCGTTCACGACGTTGGGCTTTGCCAAGCGGCGAGCGCTCCAGACGCAGCGGTTCAGCCACGATCCGCTCCACCGACAAGCGGGGATCGAGCGAGCCATAGGGATCCTGAAAGACCATCTGGAAGTGGCGTCTGCGGCGGCGGAGCTTGCTGCTGGGAAGGGAAAGAAGATCTTCTTCGTCAAAGAAAACCCGGCCGGCGGTTGCCGGTTCAAGCGCCATCAGTAGCCGCGCCAGCGTGGATTTACCGCATCCGCTTTCCCCCACGACGCCGAAGATCTCCCCGCGCCGCAGGCTGAAGCTCACTCCATCGACCGCCTTGAAGACTTCACGATGGACCAGCAGATGCTGCCTCGGCAGCATATGGTAGCGAGCCAGATTCTGAGCGACCAGCAGCGGCGTGGAAGTCACGGCAAGTCCTCTAGTCGTATACATCGTGCGGGCTGGCTTTGGCCGAGGCGAGACCATTCTGGTACGGCGGCATTGCAAGCCGCGATTTCGTATGGACAGCGCCCGGCAAAGCGGCAACCCGGCGGGCGCCGCCCCGGCTCTGGCACCACACCAGGAATGGTCTGCAACCGCGCGCCCTTGCCCGCGAGCGGACCTTGGCGACCCGGCATCGCTTCAAAAAGGCCGCGGGTGTAAGGATGCATTGGCTTCGAAAAGAGCTCTTCGCTGCTGCCCATCTCGACGGGCATCCCTGCATACATGACAAGCGTATCGTCCGCCGTCTCGGCAATCACTCCCAGATCGTGGCTGATGAGAATAAGGCCCATCCCCATCTCTGCCACCAGCTCCGCGAGAAGGTCGAGGATCTGCGCCTGCACCGTCACGTCCAGGGCAGTCGTCGGCTCGTCGGCGATAAGCAGTCGCGGACGACAGGCCAAGGCAATGGCGATGCCGACGCGTTGTCTCTGACCACCGGAAAGCTGGTGAGGAAAAGCATCCAGTCGGCGCCTTGCATCGGAAATGCCAACCCGCTGCAAGAGATCCAGAGCGCGCTGCCGCGCTGCCCGCCGACCGAGACCTTCATGCCACATCAAGCCTTCCGCGATCTGGTCACCGATGCTCATCGCCGGATTGAGTGCAGTCATGGGCTCCTGAAAGATCATACCGATCTGGTTGCCTCGGATCCGGCAAAGTTCGCGCTCTGTCAGGCTGAGAAGCTCCTGCCCCTGCAACTTGATGCTGCCGGTGGTTCTGGCGCTGGGCGGCAGAAGGCCCATGATGGCGAGTGCCAACATGGACTTCCCCGAACCGGACTCGCCAACTATTCCCAGTGTTCGCCCCGCCTCTAGGATAAAATCGGTGCGCTCCACCAGGGAAAGGTCGCCCAGCGGCGTGCCGATCCGGACCGACAGATCTCTGACCTCCAGCATCAGCGCTTGCGTCTCAATTTCGGATCGATGACGTCGCGAAGGCCATCGCCCAGCATATTAAACCCCAGCACGGCCAAGGCGATGGCCAACCCGGGGAGAATTGCCAAATGGGGCGCTTGGCTGAGGTAGGTCTGAGAATCACTCAGCATTCGACCCCAACTCGGATGCGGTGGCGGTACTCCTACGCCGAGAAAGGAAAGCCCAGCCTCCGCGAGGATGGCCATCGCCAGCTGGATCGTCGCCTGAACGATGAGCAGCCCTGCGATGTTGGGCAGGACATGGTGAAAGGTGATCAGCAGGGCACCCTTGCCGGCGGAGCGTGCTGCTAGCACGAAGTCCCTCTCCCATATCTGCAGAGCGGCGCTGCGCGCGACGCGGGCGAACACGGGAACGTTGAAGACACCGATGGCAATCACGGCCGTGGTAACACCAGGACCGATGAGCGCGGCGATCATGATCGCGGAGAGAACCGCGGGGAAGGCGAAGGTGACATCCGCCAACCGCATGACGATTTCTTCCGCCCAGCCTCGCCAGGCCGCGGCGAGGGTTCCCAACAGCACCCCCCCGGCCATTCCCAGCAGCACCGCGACAAAAGCTATGGAAAGAGAGTTCCAGGCTCCCGCCATAAGGAGAGAGGCTATGTCTCGCCCAAAATGATCCGCACCCAGCAAACCCGCCTCCAGCGGCGGTGCCAGCCGGCGCGTAATCTGGATCTGGGTAGGCGGGGCTGGGGTCCAGACCCTGGACAAGAAAGCCGTCGCCAGCAGCAACAAGGTGACCAGCCCGCCAAGCAACAGCGTAGGATGTCGCGCGAGCGCTTTCATGTCCGCTGCCTCAGCCTGGGGTCGAGCCAGGCGTAGGCCAGATCGACCAGAAAGTTGACGAGGATCACCAGCGCCGCGAAGAGCAGCACCACGTCCTTGATCACCACGAGATCCCGCTGGCTCATGGCCTGGAACAGCAGGCGCCCCAGACCGGGCAGCGTGAAAACGTTCTCCACCAGGATGGCGCCTGCCACGAGAAAGGAAAACTGCATGCCCATGACCGTCACGACTGGAATGAGTGCATTGCGGAGAACGTGACGGTGGAGGGTAACCCGCCGCGTCAGCCCCTTGGCCCGGGCAGTCCGTACAAAATCCTCCGCCAGGATCTCGAGGACAGACGAGCGAGTTACGCGCGCCAGGATCGCCGCCTGGGGTAGCGCCAAGGCAATGGCTGGCAGAAGCAGCGCCTTAAGCGCAAGCGCAGGATTCGCAGCCCAGCCGGGAAAACCGCCGGCCGAAAACCAACCGAGATAGCTCGAAAAAAAGAGAATCAGGAGCAGCCCGAACCAAAAGTTTGGGATGGCTACCCCAATTTGGGCAAAGAGCATCACGCCGCGGTCCGCGACTTTTTCATGATTGGCGGCAGCGATCAGCCCGAGAGGCACTGCAAGAGCGGTAGATATCAGGATCGCCATCACCGCCAGAGGAATGGTCACGGCAAGACGGTCCGCTACCAATTCGGAGACCGATACGCGATAGGTCATCGACAGGCCAAGATCACCGGTCAGCATACCGCCGAGCCAGTCCAAGTAACGCTCGTAGGCGGGGCGATCGAGACCCATCTGCTGGCGCAGGGCGGCGAGCGTATCTTCCCGCGCCTCGGTGCCCAGCATGATCGCAGCCGGGTCCCCAGGGAGCACTTCCAGCACCACAAAGATCGCCAGCGACGCGAGCAGCAACGTCACGATCAGGGACGCAAAACGGCGCAGAAGCAGAAGGATCATTGCTGGATCACTGGCACGCTCGGCCCTGTCAGAACTCCTGTCGAGGAGCCGTCACCACTTCCTGTATTCTTCACGAGCCGGACAGCGTTGGCTTCCGCTACTCTGCCCAACGCACATCGCGCACAACGTTTGACGGTATGGGCGTGTTCTCCCACATCCCCTCCAGGCGCGCATCCCACACTCCGAGCTTGGGTAGCTGGAAAAGGAAGAGCGCCGGCACATCCTCGGCGAGTTTCCGCTGCGCCTGAGCATAGAGATCGAAGCGGGCGTTCTCGTCGGTGGTCCGCCCAGCTTCCTCGATCAGCTCCGCGAACTCCTGGTCCTCGTACTGAAAGTAGTAGCCTTCTCGCTGGTAGATATCGATGTCGAGGGGTTCAGTGTGGGCTACGATCGTCATCTCGTAGTCCTTGTTGGTAAAGACCTCCTCGATCCACTGAGCCGGAAACTCTGTCGGCTGGATCTCCAGCTGAACCCCGATCTCGGACAACAGGGCGGCAATTAGCTCGGCAGAGCGGCTGGCGTAAGCCATCTGCGGCATCTTGATCGTAAGCATCAGCCCATCCGCATAGCCTGCCTCTGCCAGGAGCTCACGCGCCCGCTCTGGGTCGTAGGGCAAGACATCGGTGGTATCTACGTAGGCTGGATGATTGGGGGAAAAATGGCTGCCGATCGGCTGGCCATAGCCTGAATAGGCGCCTTCGATCAGGATGGAGCGATCGATTCCGTTCATGAGCGCCTGGCGCACTCTTACATCATCTAGGGGTGGGCGCTTGTTGTTCAGCCCAGCGACAATTTCTCCCTCGGTGTTTCCGGCTACTGCTGAAAAGCGTTCATCGCGAGATAGCTCCGCAAAAAGCTCCGGTGCGCCAAGGTTGGGAAAGGCATGTACATCACCTGCGCGCAAGGCGGCAACCTGGGCCTGCGCATCGTTGATGAAGCGAAAGGTCACGCGGTCCAGGTGGATGTTCTCTGCGTCCCAATAGTCCTCGTAGGCGGTCAGCTCCACCCGATCGCCCCGAACCCAGTCGGCAAACTGAAAGGGCCCGGTGCCCACGGGCTGCGTTTGATTGCTGTCTGCGCTTTCCGGCGCCACGATGACCGCATCGCCCCAGCCCAGGTAATAGAGGAAGTTGCCGGAAGGCTCGCTGAGACGAATGACAACCGTGTGGTCATCCGGTGTTTCTATCTCTTCAATTGGCTCGAAGATCTGCTTTTGCGCATTTGTCGATTCAGGGGAGCGCGCCCTGTCGAAACTGAACTTCACGTCCGAGGCTTCAAACGTGGTGCCATCATGGAAGGTGACGCCTTCGCGAAGCCGGAAGTTGTAGGTCAGGCCATCTTCTGAAACCTCCCAGCTTTCCGCCAGCAACGGCTGGACCTCGCCATTGCGGTCGATCTGCACCAGCCCCTCGTAGAGATTGAGCCAGGTTACTTCTCGGATGGCTACGGGAGCAGCTGTGGTGGGATCGAGATTCGGAGGTTCAATCGGCATCCCGATGACGAGCGCCTGTTCCTGCGCTGCAGCTCCAAGCGGTGTAGCAGCCAGCAGGACCGCGGCAGAAATCAGCTTCATCTTAGTTTTCATCTTCAACCCCCTGTTCCCTCGCGCCTTTTATTGTCAGTCGACAGATGACCTGCCATAGCGCTCTCGCCAGCACGGATGCTCACCCAGACTTTCGGCGCTCCAGACGCCTCGCGCAACGGCGCGCGCAAGACAGTCTGCCGTTGCTCGACCCAATAGCGCCATCCCCTGAACGTCAGGCGTCGGGCGCTGACCCGTCGAAAGCGCGAAAACAGTATCACCATCCAGTGGCGAATGAACTGGTCGCAGCGCCCGCGCGAGGCCGTCCTGCGCCATGATGGCCAAGCGCCGACAGCCCACCTTGTCGAGGGTTGCGTCCGTCGCCACCACGGCGATCGTAGTATTGGCCCCGGGGAAGGCGGCGGCTTCTCCCGCCAACGAATCGAGGTCGGCCAAAGGTTCGCCTGGTCGCGGCGAGCCGCCAAATTCCCTTTCCTGCTCCAGGATCCAGGACCAGAAGGCGCCGCTCTCGGGTTCCACGGCGCTGCCGAGGGCATTGACGGCCACCAGGGCGCCTACCGTCGTCCCGTCCGGCAGTATCCAGGAAGCGCTGCCCAGACCGCCTTTCAAGGCGCCAGCCTTGGCGCCCGTGCCGGCACCGGAATTTCCTAAGGAGAAGCTATGGTCGGCAGCAACCACCGCTTGGCGCCCGAGCGCCCGGTAGGGCGGCAGCTCTCCCCAGTTCTTTTGCCCACCGTTATTGAGGTCGAAGAGAATGGCCGTGGGCACGATAGGGACATGCACACCCGCAACGGCGAAACCGCGCCCCTGTGCCGCCAACCAGCTGGCTACGCCCGCGCGAGCCTCAAGTCCGAAGGCTGAACCGCCGGAAAGCACGAGGGCATCGACCCCAGGAACGGTCGCCGCCGGATCGAGCAGATCGGTCTCGGCAGTCCCGGGACCGCCACCTCGCACGTCGACGGCTGCCGCGGCAGGTTGGTCGGGGAGAACGACGCTGACACCGCTGCGCGCGTCCAAATCTTGTGCATTTCCAACCTTCAGCCCAGGAACGTCGGTGATCAGGTTACGTCTCCCCAGCGGCATGGTCCGCCCCCTTATCGCAAGCTGCCGGTCAGGCGCAGCGTCGCTGCCGCCATGATTTTGGCGGACGCCACCATGTCGTCGATCCCGACCCACTCGTCCGGCTGGTGCGCCAAATCGAGCACGCCGGGGCCATAGGCTACACAATCATGCAGATGGCCAATTCGCGCGATGTGCTTCTGGTCGTAGGTGCCAGGAGAGGCGATGTGCTGTGGCTCCTTCCCAAGGACGCGGCGGATTTCCTCCCCCAGCACGCGAACCACGGGAGCGTCCTTGTCCGTCATGGTCGGCAGAACGGAGAACAGCTCACGCAGGCGATAGCTGAAATTCGGAACTTCGGTGCGAAGGCGCTCGAGCAGCGCCTTGATCTCGGCGCGCACCTCTTCCAGGTCCTCCTCGATGAGGAAGCGGCGATCGATGACCAGGCGGCAGGAATCGGCAACACAGGGGCTAGGCAGGCCCTCGAACCCCTCCGCCAGACCGCCGTGGAGCGAGTTGAAGTTCAAGGTAGAGCTGCGCGCGCCTTCCGGTTCCACCGGCATGCGGGTCCGGCGTTTCTCCAGTGCCGGGTAGAGTTCCTGCTCGACCAGATTCAGGAACAAGCCCATGTTGCGTATAGCCGAGACACCCAGGAACGGCATGGAGCCGTGCGCAATGCGGCCGAGGGTTTCGACCTCCGCCCACCAGACACCGCGGTGACCGAGGCAAATCCGGTCGACATTCAGCGGCTCGGGGATAATCACGTGGTCGACCCGGGGCTTGGAAAAGTAGCCCTTTTCCGCCAACCAGGCGACACCGGCATAGCCGCCTGATTCTTCGTCGACAGTGCCCGAAACTTCGATTGCACCAGCGAGTGGAAAGCCACTCTGCAGCA